>Ga0102944_1000352_pt1 | contig 36197 bp, 26 predicted proteins | sample SalPonD_shore_MG_FD_78172 | JGI IMG/M metagenome (GOLD analysis project Ga0102944, IMG submission 78172) | Salt pond soil microbial communities from South San Francisco under conditions of wetland restoration - Salt Pond MetaG... | ecosystem: Environmental > Aquatic > Marine > Intertidal zone >... | reverse complement strand
CATTCTGCGGGTACTGAAGGATATCAGAGGTGGCCAGCGGGTCACTGATCAGTCACCCGAGGAAAAATACGAGGCGCTGAAGCGATTCGGACAAGATTTAACGGAGCAGGCCAGGCGCGGACGTCTGGATCCCATCATCGGACGGGATGAGGAGATCCGGCGGGTCTTGCAGGTGCTGTCCCGGCGGAAGAAGAATAATCCGGTACTGATTGGGGATCCCGGGGTGGGGAAAACCGCCATTGCCGAAGGGATCGCCCAGCGAATCGTGGAGGGGGATGTTCCGGCCTCCATGCAGGATAAACGCCTGGTGGCCCTGGATATGGGGGCCTTAATCGCCGGGGCCAAATTCCGGGGCGAGTTCGAAGATCGCCTGAAAGCCGTCTTGAAAGAAGTCAGCGAATCGGATGGGGAAATAATCCTCTTTATCGACGAGTTACACACGGTGGTAGGGGCCGGCGCCGCCGAAGGGGCCATGGACGCTTCGAACCTCCTGAAACCCCAGCTGGCCCGGGGAGAACTGCGCGCCATCGGGGCCACGACCATCGACGAGTACCGGAAACATATTGAAAAGGATGCCGCCCTGGAACGGCGCTTTCAACCTATTACCATCGCAGAACCCTCCGTGGCGGATACCATTTCCATCCTCCGGGGATTAAAGGAAAAATACGAGGTCCATCATGGGATCCGGATCCTGGACGAAGCACTGATCGCTGCTGCCGAACTGTCGCACCGGTATCTGACCGACCGGTTCCTCCCGGATAAGGCCATTGATCTGATCGATGAAGCCGGGAGTAAACTGCGGACGGAAATCGACAGCTTACCGGCCGAACTGGACGAAGTGGGGCGTCGTATCCGGCAGCTGGAGGTGGAGTCCCATGCGTTACAGAAGGAAGAGTCGGCCGGCGCGAAAAAACGTCTCCAGGAAGTGCAGAAAGAGATTGCCGGATTACGGGAGGATTTTACCGGCCGCAAGGCCGAATGGGAGCACGAAAAAGAGGTGCTCCAGGATATCCAGCGGCTGAAGAAAGTGATTGATGAGACCAAAATGGCGGCGGAACGTGCGACCCGGGAAGGGGATTGGGACACCGCGGCTGAGCTGCAGCACGGCAAATTGGTGGCACTTCAGGAGTCGTTACAGAAAAAAACGAGCGAGTTAGAGTCGCTCCGGGCATCGGGCGGAGGCCTTCTCAAGGAGGAAGTAACCACGGAAGATATCGCCGAAATCGTGTCCAAATGGACCGGAATCCCCCTTAACCGGATGATGGAAAGCGAACGGGAGAAGTTACTGCGGATGGAGGATCGGCTGCATCGGCGCGTGATCGGACAGGATGAAGCCATCACGGCGGTGTCCAGTGCCATCCGGCGGGCCCGGGCCGGCCTCCAGGATGAACGCCGCCCCATCGGCACGTTTATCTTTATCGGCTCTACCGGCGTCGGGAAGACCGAGCTGGCCAAATCGCTGGCAGAATTTCTGTTTGATGATGAAAATGCCATGGTCCGGCTGGACATGTCGGAATACATGGAGAAACATTCGGTGTCCAGATTGGTGGGGGCCCCGCCGGGATACGTGGGGTACGACGAAGGCGGCCAGCTCACGGAAGCGGTCCGGAGACATCCCTACTCGGTGGTGCTGCTGGATGAGATCGAAAAAGCACATCCTGACGTGTTCAATATCCTGCTTCAGGTGCTGGATGACGGTCGGCTGACGGATAATCGCGGGAAAACCGTCAATTTCCGCAATACCATTATCATCATGACCTCGAACCTGGGCTCGCAGTTTATTATGCAAAAAATGGAACACATCACGCCGGACAACCGGGAGATCGTGTATGAGGAGATGCGGGAGGAAGTGTTGCGCCAACTGAAGCAGAACGTCCGCCCCGAGTTTCTGAACCGGATCGATGACGTGGTGGTCTTCGAACCGTTGACGTTAACTGATGTAGCGCAAATCGTCCGGTTACAATTCGATCGTCTCCGGAAGCGGATCAATAATATGCACATCTCGGCGGATCTCACCGAGGGAGCCGTGGAGCAGCTGGCAAACAGGGGGTATGATCCGTCGTTTGGCGCCCGCCCCATTAAACGGGTGTTGCAGAAGGAAGTGGTGGATCAATTGGCGACCCGGGTCCTGGAAGATACCATCCGGCCCGGAGATACCGTCCGGATTGACTATCGGGATGGATCTTTTCGATTTGAAGTCGTGGAACGGCAGCCGGTTACCTCTTCCACGGAAGAGGAACTGAGAATCGGAGAAATCTAGGAACTCAACGAGTTTTTCAGGCATTAAATCATTTTAGTGCTGGAAATGTGGTTGGTTTCTTGCGGGTTGTACCCAATGGGCTTGTTTTATATATTCTACAATTCGTTTTGACGCATGATGAAAGATTGAGGAGAGGATATGGTACGAAGGGTATTCCTGATAATCAGCATTCTGGGTCTGGTCGGTGCGTGTTCGCAGCAACAGACGGCCCAGCAGGTATTGACGTCTGCGGACAATCTGGCAAAGCAGGGTCAGTTTTCTGCTGCAGAAGGCATGTATGAACAAGTGCGCGCCCGGGATGACGCGCCGGATTCCCTGCGGGCCAGAGCCTTATTCGCGCTGGCGGAGAATGCCGGCAATCAAAAAAATTACCAGGATGCCGTGGAATATTATCAGCAGCTGGTAGACCAGTATCCCGCTACCAGATGGGCGCCGAAGTCGCAGTTTATGATCGGCTATGTCTATGCCAATCTGATCCATGATTATTCCAGAGCCAAACAGGAATATCAGAAGTTTTTAGACATCTATCCGGGCAATGAACTGGTGAGTGCCGTTCAATTCGAGCTGAAGTATCTCGGTAAGGATATCACCAACGCTGATTTTCTTAAATTTCTAAAACCCTCGGAGAAATGACCGGATGAATGACTCAGCTATGCCGGACGATGTCATGGAGATCAACGAACAGATCCGAACTCAAAGCGCGTTTATCGATACCCTACAGACGGAGATCGCTAAGGTCATCGTCGGCCAGCCGTATATGATCGAACGATTATTGATTGCGTTGCTTACCAATGGTCATATCTTGCTGGAGGGAGTCCCGGGGCTGGCGAAAACACTCACCGTCAATACCCTCTCCCGCACCATCAACACCAGATTTCAGCGGATCCAGTTCACCCCGGATTTGCTGCCGGCCGATTTGCTGGGCACGTTGATTTACAATCAGAAGGATGGGGAATTTACCACCAAGAAGGGGCCGATATTCGCCAACATCATCCTGGCGGATGAAATCAATCGATCGCCTGCCAAAGTGCAGAGTGCCTTGCTGGAGGCGATGCAGGAACGACAGGTCACTATCGGAGAACAGACCTTCCTCCTGGATGATCCGTTCATGGTGCTGGCTACGCAGAATCCCATCGAGCAGGAAGGGACGTATCCGCTCCCTGAAGCGCAGGTGGACCGGTTTATGCTGAAAGTTAAGGTCGGGTACCCTTCCAGGGATGAAGAGAAGGAAATTCTCCGTCGGGTAGCGCACCTCGATGGCATGCCGGGCGTTGACCCGGTGATCGAACCGGCCGAAATTCTTAAGGCGCGGCGGGCGGTTGACAGCGTCTACATGGATGAAAAAATAGAAAATTATATCGTGGATTTGGTGTTTGCCAGCCGGCAGCCTAAAGATTTCGGGTTGTCCGAACTGGAACCCCTGATCCAATATGGCGGTTCTCCGCGCGCTTCCATTTATCTGGCCCTGGCGGCCAAGGCGCACGCCTTTTTGCGCCACCGGGGATACGTGACCCCGGATGACGTCCGGGCTATCGGGATGGACGTGCTGCGACACCGGATTATTGTCTCCTATGAGGCCGAAGCGGAGGAGATTACCTCGGAGGATGTGATCAAACGGATCTTTGCCGGCGTCGAAGTCCCGTAACCAGGATCACCGGCGAATGCTGGTACAAAAGGCCGGTAGTGTCGGGCACGTGCACATATCTTTGGAAGAAGTCGGAATGGGGAGAGCGAACAGGACGGAAGGCAGAATCGAACAGCAATGAGTTCACCACACCATATTGAAGTCCAGTGATTTCTCAGGAAGTACTGCGAAAAGTCAGGCGTATTGAAATCCGAACCAGGTATCTGGTCAACGATATTTTCAGCGGGGAATACCACAGCGTGTTCAAGGGGCGGGGCATGGAGTTCGCCGAGGTCCGGGAATATCAGATCGGGGACGATATTCGCATGATTGACTGGAATGTGACCGCCCGGAATCAGCGTCCGTACGTCAAAGTGTTCGAAGAAGAGCGGGAGCTGACCGTGATGTTGCTCGTGGACGCCAGTGCCTCCGAATCGTTCGGTTCGGTGCGGCAGATGAAGATCGAGATTGCCGCGGAACTGGGAGCCCTGCTGTCCTTTGCTGCGATTAAGAACAACGACAAGGTCGGACTGATCATGTTCACGGATCAGATCGAGAAATACGTGCCGCCCCGCAAAGGCCGGACGCATATTCTCCGGTTGATCCGGGAGATCCTGGCCTTCGAACCGCAATCCACCGGTACGGATCTTTCCCGGGCGGCCGAGTACTTCCTGAATGTGCAACGCCGGCGATCGGTCGCCTTTATCATCAGCGACTTCTGGGATGAGGACTACGAGCAGCCCCTGCGGGTGGCCGGGAAAAAGCATGACCTGATCGGGCTCTGGCTGCAGGATCCCAAGGAGGAAGCCTTACCGGACGTTGGATTACTGCGGGCCCGGGACCCGGAGACAGGGGAAGAGCTGGTGGTGAATACCCGCGATCCCGAGCTCCGGGAACGGTACGCGGCCCTGATGCGTGAGCGATCGGAGCAGCTGCGGAAACTCTTCTTATCCATGAATATGGATACGGTGCAGATTCGCACGGACGAATCATACATCGAACCGCTGATGAGGTTTTTCCGGATGCGTGAGCGGCGCCTCCGGGCATAATTCCGGCAAGAGGGGGAACGAATTCGTTTCAGAATGGTTGGAAGAGAAAATAATTATCAGAGACGTTTATTGTCGTCAGTGTGGATATTCAATTAAGAAGTATGACTGTGATGTACAGACAACATTTTGAGCCGGACTCTCCGGGATGGTGCGCATCGGGAAAACTGCTTTCCCTGCATCCCGGCAAGCCTGAAACACGGAAGATGGTTTATTGACGGGATGAGAAAGCGGGTACGGCAGACGCTGACATTGGTGGTATGCTTTTCCCTTATTCTTCTCACTGCCACACTTTCTGCGCAGGTCAACCTTTATACGTCCATCGATACGACCCGTGGGTTCATTGGGGACGTTTTCCATTATCAACTGGAAGTCGATCACCCGGAAGGCTATCGTGTGCACTTTCCGGACAGCCTGCAGTCGCTGGGCGATTTTATCGTCCGTGATATTGCACATGAGTCGAATAGAAAACGATCGGCTATCACGTATGCGCTGGCCGTTTACGATACCGGTTCCCACGTGATTCCGCCTTTGCAGGTCGTCGTCAACCCGGCGGATAACGCGGGCGACTCTCTCCATTTTCAATCCGGCCGGATCCCCATCAATATTCTCTCGTTGGTTCCGCCCGACTCCAAGGAATTAAAAGACCTCAAGCCGCTCATGTCCATCCCGAAACGGCTTCCCTGGCTGCTGGCTTTGGGCGCCCTGGCCGCCGTGGTGCTGGGAGTGGTGGTGTGGCGCAAGAAGCGGACCAAGCGGGAGCCGCAGCCGGCGGTGACACCGGAAGAACGCCGGCGGACGGCACACGAAGTCGCCCTCAGCCGGTTGGAACACATCCGGGGGGCCGACTACCCCGGCCGGGGAGAATGGAAGCAGCATTTCAGCGAGATATCCGAAACCATCCGACAGTATTTTGAGGACCGATATTTTGTGCCGGCGCTGGAGATGACCACCACCGAAGTAATGCGGGCCCTACCGGTACAGCGACTCCCCGCCGACATCAGCCGGAAGATTGCGCAGCTGCTGGAACGCTCGGACCTGGTGAAATTCGCGAAATACTTTCCGACCCGGGAGGAAGCACGGGATACTCTGGATGACGCCTTTGAGATAGTGGAACGCACCCGGCTGGCGACAACAGCTGTCGCAGAAGTTCCGGACAATGAACAGCCGATGGAGGAGGTAACCGATGACTACAAGCACCTGTCGGCCTGACAGGAAGGAGTTATGCTGTGATTGAGGTACAGAATGTGACGAAACGCTACGGCAATTTCCTGGCCGTGGATGACATCTCCTTTCGGGTGGAGAAAGGAGAAATCGTGGGCTTTTTGGGGCCCAATGCGGCCGGTAAAACGACCACCATGCGGATCATCACCAGTTATATGCCCGCCACCAACGGAACCGTGTCGGTCGCGGGGTATGATGTGTTCGAACAGCCGATGGAGGTGAAGAAACGGATCGGATACCTGCCGGAAAATCCCCCCTTGTATCTCGATATGAAGGTGAAGGATTACCTGCAGTTCGTGGCCGCTCTGAAGGGGGTGGAACGGAAAGATATCGCCAAGCGGGTTGACTATGTCGTGGAAGAAACCAGTCTTCGGGAAATGGAAGACCGGATTATAAAAAAACTCTCCAAGGGATTCCGGCAGCGGGTGGGGCTGGCTCAGGCCCTCATCCATGATCCGGAGGTGCTGGTGCTGGATGAACCGACGGTGGGGCTGGATCCCAAACAAATCATCGAGGTACGGGAGTTGATCAAACGGCTGGCCGAAGATCACACCATCATCCTGTCGACCCATATTTTGCCGGAGGTCAGTATGACCAGTGAACGGGTGGTCATCATTAACCGGGGGCATATTGTGGCGGAAGATACCCCGGAAAACCTGATAGCCAGTCTCAAGAGCGGCGAAACACTCCAGGTACAGGTCGAGGGGCCCTTCGATGCGATAAAGGAGCAGCTCTCCGGTATCCCGGGGGTAGCGGTTGTTTCGCAGGAGAAGGACGTCATCCGGAAGGACGGCATCTGTGGGGTACGGGTCGATACGGAGCCGGGCAAGGACGTTCGGCGGGAAGTGGCGGCCGCGGTGGTGAATAATCACTGGGGATTGCTTGAACTCCGGGCGGTCTCGCTGACCCTGGAAGACATCTTCCTGGAACTGACGACGGAAGAGGAGGTGCAGGCATGAGGAATGCGTGGATAATTTTTAAACGGGATTTGAAAGCCTATTTCACATCACCCATCGCGTACGTGGTGATCGCCCTGTTCGTGGCGATTTCCGGCGTCTTCTTCTATGCGCTGCTGACCCGGTTTCTGAACATTCAGATGCAGGCCATGTACCAGGCTCAGCAGATGGGCCGGTCACAATTTCCGGTGAATGTAAACCTCTATCTCATCCGGCCGCTGGTGTCCAACATGAGCATCATCGCGCTGTTTATGGTACCGATGATTACCATGCGGACGTTTTCCGAGGACAAGAGCCAGGGCACCATGGAGCTGCTGCTCACCTCGCCGGTTACGAATCTCCAGATGATCTTTGGGAAATTCGGGGCGGCGCTGGCGCTGTATGTGGCGATGATCGCGGTGGCCTTTATTTACCCATTGGTCCTGATGCTGTACGGGCAACCCGAAATGCTCCCGACCTTACTCGGTTATGCCGGGTTGATCTTGTTAGGGGCCGCCACGGTTTCGGTGGGCGTGTTGATCTCTTCCTTCACGGAAAACCAGATCATCGCCGCCGTGGGGACCTTTGCCATCATGATGCTGTTCTGGATGGTGGGATGGGTCGGCAGTGGCAGCGGGGTGTTCAGCAGTGTCGCCTCTTATGTTTCGATCATCCAGCATATGCAGGATTTCACCAAGGGCGTCTTCGACACCACCCACCTTGTCTACTATGCCAGTTTTATGTTCCTGGCCTTGTTTCTGACGTATCAATCGATTGAATCAACCAAGTGGAGGGGATGAGCCGATGGAATTATTTAAACGCTATAGTTTTTGGCTCGGAATACCGCTCATCTTTATCGGGCTAATTGTCTATTGGATACTACAAATTTGGGGCGTGCTCGCCCTGATCCCGCTGATTGCCGGTGGGCTCTTGACCATCGCCGGAGCCGTATTGAACTGGCAGCAGATTCTTCAACTGCTGACCCGGCGCACGGCAAAGTACGGCATGAGTAGTCTGGCCGGTACCCTGGTCGTCGTGGCCATTCTGGTGTTTGCCAACCTGATACTGAGTAATTTCAACTATCGGACGGACACCACGGCCGCCGGGCAATATTCCCTGGCCGATCAGACCATCAAGATCCTGAAGAACCTGGACCAGCCGGTGGATGTGAAGGTCTTCGAAACGGAAACGAACCGGGACGCCATGGATGAGCGGCTCCAGGAGTACGGCCACTATTCTTCCAAGTTCAAGTGGGAAATCGTGGATCCGGACAAACAGCCGGAGGTGGCTGAACAATATAATATCAAGAGCCTGGGACAGGCCGTGGTGGAATCGGGGGCCAAGAAGGAGACCATCGACGAATTCTCCGAGCAGAATCTGACCAATGCGCTCATCAAGGTCACCCGAAACGAAACCAAGACCGTGTACTTCGTGACGGGCCACGGGGAGCATGAGATCTCCGACCAGGCCGAATCCGGTCTCCAGAAAGCGTCGGATGCCATCAAGGCCCAGAATTATGTGGCCAGGGATCTGTTCCTGGCCGGTGCCGACTCCATCCCGTCGGATGCTTCGGTGGTGGTGGCCGGGGCCAAAACCGATTATCTGCCCAAAGAGTTATCCATGCTGTCGGACTATATCGGAAAGGGCGGGAATGTCCTCTTCCTGCTGGATCCGTCCCCGGCGCAGGGATTTAACGAGTTTCTGGCCAAGTATCACTTTCAGGTGGGGAACGATATGGTGGTGGATTTCTCGGGACTGGGCCAATTGTTCGGAGCCGGCCCCACCGTGCCGCTGGTCAACAGTTACGGGGATAGCCCCATCACGGAAAATTTCCGGGTCATGACTTTCTTCCCGCTGGTGCGCTCCGTGAACGTGGACGTTCCGGCCAGTGCCACCGGTTATAACGGGACGGTGCTGGCCCGATCCAACCAGCGCAGCTGGGGCGAAACCGATTTGGACCGCATCCGGCAGACCAGCCAGGCCTCCCAGGATGATAACGACGTCCCGGGCCCGGTGCCGCTGGGCGCTTCCATGGAAGTGCCTGCCGGCAGCTCCGGTAAGAGTCGGCTGGTGGTGTTCGGGGATTCCGATTTCGCCACGAACCGGTACTTTGATAACCAGGGCAACGGGGATCTCTTTATGAACAGCGTGAACTGGTTGCTGCAGGATGAAGATCTGATCTCCGTACGGCCGAAGGTTCCGGAAGATCGCCGGATTACCATGACCCAAAGCCAGGTCGCCTCGGTACGGATCCTGGTGGTGATTCTGCTTCCGATTTTAATCCTCGGAGCCGGCGGTGTGGTCTACTGGAAACGCCGGTAAACCTATGACGGAGTTCACTCCCGCTCACAGCGCTCTCTAAGAGCGAATACGTAAGGAGCAGAAGACGACCTTTCGGAACACGCGGACAATCCAGTGAATCAGTTTTGATATAAGGGCAGAGGTGCAGTCGATATGAAACCGAAAACAACGCTCACACTGTTTGTGATGCTCATTATTGTTGGTGCATTCTATTGGCTATGGGGAGTAAAAGGAGCCAAACAACGAGCCGAAAAACAAGAACTCGCCCAGAAAATCGTGGCGGTGGAGCCGGACAGCGTCGATAGCGTCACCTTGATACAGAACGGCGATACAACGGTGGTGTACCAGAGACAAGACGGGAAGTGGGCCATCACCTATCCGGTGAACACGGCCGGGGATCAGACCCAAATCGACCGGAACCTGAATGCATTTCTGGATGCACAGAAACAGCGAACCATCGCGACGGAACTGACCGATCTCAAACCGTACGGGCTGGATACGCCCCGGGTGGAAGTCGGCATCACTTACAACGATACCGGCAAGGTCACTCTGCTGGTCGGCAAGGAAAATCCCACCGGTTCCCATGTGTACGTCAAGGCGCGGGAGAACAACGCCATTTACACCTCCGATAAAAACCTGGCCACCGAAGGGCAGAAAAAGCTCTTCGACCTGCGGGACCGGTCGATTGTGGAGTTCGATCGGAACCAGATTCAGAAGATGATCATTGCCCGGAATGGAGGCCAATCGCTGGAATTCGACAATATGAACGGTGACTGGCGGCTGAAATCACCCCAGGTGAAGGCGCAGAGCTCCCAGGTGTCCAGCGTGCTCAGCGGGTTGTCGAATGGACAGGCGCAAACCTACTTTGAAGAAACGCCGCAAAACCTTGCCAAATATGGTCTGAAGAATCCCCGCCTGACGCTCTCCTTGTTTGCCAACGATTCCACCCGCACCGCCGCCCTGCAGATCGGCGATCCGGTGGATGATTCCGACTCACCAGATTACTACGCCAGAGATATCTCCCGTCCGACGGTGTTTTCCATCAGCAATTACCTCGTCAGCAACCTGCAAAAAACACCCTTCGAATTTCAGGACAAGGGGCTGTTCGATATCAGTTCCGGCCAGGTGACCGATGTGGAGATCACCCGGGAGGATACGACCTACGCACTCTCGAAGGTGGATACCGCCTGGCAGCTGACCGAACCCCTCCAGGCGCCGGCAGACCCGGAGCAAGCGGAGGCTATCGCCCGGGCGCTGACGAACCTTCGGGTGGATTCCCTGGCCAGCTATACCCGTACGGCACCGGGACTTTACGGATTGAACCATCCCCCGATGGAAGTGCATTTTAAAGTCGCCGGCAGCGACTTCGACGGGTTTCGCATCGGGAGGACCGGTCAGGGGAATATGCGATTTATTTCGACGGACTCTTCTCCCTACGTTTATCTGATTAAGGAGAATAAACTGAACGATTTCCGGGTTTCACTGGAAAGCCTGCGGTCTTCCCGGGAGCCGGACTCAACCGCTATTGCCCGGCAGTAGCCGCGCTCCCGCAACCCACGGGCCCATCCGGCTTACATCTGCGGACTTGCAATTCTCCCGGAGAAAGGTCATGCTGATTGGTGGAACCATTCGGCACCCGGAGATTATAATCAGAAGAAATATACGTAACCGATTGAAGGGGAGAAGATGAACTACCTAAAAACCGCGGTATTACTGGCAACCCTTACGGCAGTGCTCATCCTGGTGGGTGGCGCCATCGGAGGGCGGAATGGTGCCGTTATTGCGTTCGTCCTGGCCCTGGCAATGAACTTTATCAGCTACTGGTACTCGGATAAAATCGTTCTGCGCATGTACCGGGCGAAGGAAGTGAGCGAAAGCGAAGCGCCCAAATTATACAGCATCGTCCGGGGATTGACGCAGCGGATCGGAATGCCCATGCCGACCGTCCATATCATCCCCACCGACACACCGAATGCCTTTGCCACCGGCCGGAATCCGGACCATGCGGCAGTGGCCGTGACCCAGGGAATCCGGGATATTCTGAATTCCGATGAACTGGAAGGAGTGCTGGCACACGAACTGGCGCACGTAGTCCACCGGGACATTCTCATTAGCACCGTGGCGGCCACCATTGCCGGCGCCATTACCATTTTGGCGTACATGGCCCGGTGGGCGACGATATTCGGCATCGGGGGCCGGGATGAGAACAATAACATCATCGGTGTGCTGGCCATGGCGATTCTGGCGCCTATTGCGGCGGCCATGATCCAGCTGGCCATCTCCCGCTCCCGGGAGTATCACGCCGACGAAGGGGGCGCTGAATTTTCGAAAAAACCGCTGGCGCTGGCCAGCGCCCTGGAAAAGCTGGAGGACTACTCCAAACGCCGCCCCATGCAGCGCGTGAATACCAGTACCGCCCACATGTTCATTGTGAATCCGCTGACCAAACAGGGACTGGCGGGGCTGTTCCGGACGCATCCGTCCACCAGCGACCGGATCAAACGGCTCCGGGAAATGGCCCGAAGCATGTAACAGCCCTCTTTCTGCGAGTACTCTGACAGGATTTGCCCCCGGATAGTGGAATGACCTTCTCCGGGGGCTTGTTACAGCAGGCCTGCCATAAATCGGGTGATCCCGATAACGATCGTTGCTCCCACCTGATTTATTCGATATTTTACGGCAAGTAAGAACGATCAGACATGAGAACCGTTCCGGGTTTACGAGATCCGGGATGCGATACTTTCACTCATCCTCACACACCGGCAGGCTATGGCGTCACTGACATTAATAAAAGGGCCGGCACAAAGCGGACGCACCGCGTGGGCCATCCGGCAATGCCTGGAGAAGGCCGGGCAGCACAGGCCGCTCACCGTACTGCTGCCCAGCCAGCCGCTTATCCGGGATTTCCGGAGACGGCTTTCCGCCAGCGAAAATTTCACCGGGGCCCTGAACCTGGAATTCCATACCTTTTATTCCTTCGTGAAGAAGTATCACGACTTATCCGGTGATCCTGTGACGGAGATGGAGAGCGCGCACTTACCCATCGTGTTAGGGCGGTTCCTGGAGGATCGAAGCGAACAGTATCTCGCGCTTGCTTCCTCAGCCATCACCGACGGACATCTGAACGCCTTACTGGCGTATTTCAAAGATATGGCGGACGGCGCGCTCGGGAGTGACCGGGCCGTACACCTGGCGGAAGAACCCGGATTAGGCGGCCCCTCAAAACGGCTGCCACAGATCCACCGGCTGTACGGCGAGTTCTCTGCCTATCTGCTGGACCATGGATTCGCCATGCGGGAACAGCTGTTTCTTCGTCTCTGGCAGCGTCTCGGAACACAGGGCGATCCGGATCTGGCGGCCAGAGATTACATCGTTGACGGGTTCTACGATTTTACTCCGGTGCAGCGGCTCCTGCTGCAACGGCTGCTGGAGCTCGGCACGTCGTGCGGGATCACGCTGCTGACGGGGGAAGACCGGATCTTCGAGTATGTCCGGGAAACCGAACAGTGGCTGGATGCACTCGTAGATCGATATGGCGGTGTCACCGAGCGCCGGACCGGTGGCGAGACGTTGTTGCCGGAGGTGGAGAAACTGTTTCAAAACCGGGACGGGCATCCCACCCCTTCCGGACTGGACCGAATTGAAGCCACCGGTCCGGCGCTCGAGGTGCAGGAAGTGGTGCGGCGGATCAAGCGAACCTTGTTGACCGGGGAGTCCCGCCCGCGGGATATCGCCGTGTTGTATCGCCGGGAAGATACTTACTACAACCGCTTGGTGGCGCATTGTGCCCGCGAGGGGATCCCCCTGGCGGGCGGTGTGGAACAGCCGTTGGTCACGAACCCGGCCATGAACGCCTTAATGCAGTGGTATGAAGTGCTGACCAGCAATTTCTCCCGGGAAGAGATGCTGCGGTGGCTGCAATCCAACTACATTGCGCCGGCCCCGGTCACCACCCACCGGCAGGTTGCCCGGTTGAAACGGCTCGTAGACCGGGCCCGTATTATCGAAGGACGTGACGAGTGGGCCCTGCGGATGCACTCGCTGCTCACCCGGGATTCCGAGACGGAAAACAATGAATTGGAGCGGAGTTCGGCGCTCAGTGAACCCGATAAACGCCTTATCCGCCAGGTGATCCACTTGCTGGACGAACTGCCGCCGGAAGAGACCACCGGCTGGGGATCTCATATCCGGCATCTTCGTAAAGTGGTGGAGATCACGGGATTCGAGAGGCGGCTCCGGCATGCCCCGGAATTGCCGGAAGATGTGGAGAGCCGGCAAGGGATGGACCGGGATCTCAACGCCTACACGAAACTGCAGCGGCTCCTGGACGAGATGGCGCGGCTGGCGGACCTGTTGGATTTACCGGCCATCCCGACCCGGCGGTTCGGGCGGATCCTGCGGGAGCAGATGGAGCAGACGCTCTACCAGGCCGGAGACGGAAACGAGAACGGTGTGACGCTTACCACCATCGAAGGGGCCCGGGGCCGGTGTTGGAACACGGTGTATCTGGTGGGTATGATGGATGGCGTCTTTCCGATCCAGTGGCGGGCCCATCCGCTGGTAAAACTCCGGGATCGCCGGCGGGTGAACCGGTACCTGTCGGGAGGAAGGAAAATCGTCGAACACCGGGCGGATCTGGCGGAAGAGCGCCTTCTGTTTTACATCGCTTTGTCCCGGGCGCGCAGTACGCTGTGCGTTTCCACGATTAAAGGACCGGAAGATTCGCTGCCCTCTCCCTTTTACGACGAACTCTGCCAGTTCTACAACGGCGGTTCTCCGGAGGGACGGACGGCGGGGGCCTCAACCTTGCACGTGGTAAGCCCGGATTTCTATTCCTTTCATCCGGAGGATTCCTGGCTGCAGATCGATCTGCTCCAACATCTGGTGCGGTGGGATACTTACCCCGCAGACCATTTCCCGGTTGCCTCCCGGCTGCTCAATCATCTGAAAGACGTTACCCGGGAACGCGCCGGCTCCCGGTTCGGCAGGTATGACGGACACCTGAATTCCGAAGCCATTCACCAGCGCCTGACAGAGACCTTCTCTGATCCGGCCTCACCCCTGAGTGCCAGCCGGCTGGAAACCTATTATACCAGCCCGTTCCAATATTTCGCCACCTATCTGTTGCACCTGGAAGAAGTGGAGGAAATCACGGAGGAACTGCCCCCCCGCGACCGGGGACGGATCCTCCACCGGATCCTGGAACGGTTCTATCGGCTGCTCACTGACCGGTTCCAGGGACGAATTTCACCCCATGATTCCCCGCAAATCCTCGCCGAACTGGACAACATCATCGACGCAGTGTGTGAGGAGTTCAAACAGGCCTTCTCTGCTATTCCGGATCTTCTCTGGGCACGGGAGCAGGAACTCCTCCGATCCTACAGTCATAATGCGGTGGAGTTCTTCAGCAGAGCGGCGCCCTGGTCCGAGCCGGGTTTCATGCCGGAATACTTCGAACTGGACTTCGGCACCGGGCGGGCAGGGAGCCTCGATCCGTTTCCCCTTTCCCGTGGAGAAAAAACCGTGACCTTCAAAGGGATCGTAGACCGGCTGGATCGCAAAACGGACACCGGTGAATATACGGTGGTGGATTACAAGACGTCCCGGGGGAAAGCCGTGAAGGATTTCTGGACCGGCAGGGCGCTCCAGCTGCAAATTTATGCCATGGCGGTTCGACAGCTGCTTGCGGAATATGACACGCCTGTCCGGTTGTCGTATTACTCGCTGAAACATACCAGGGAAGCGGGGAAGGTGGACGGCCATTCCACCGATATGGAGGCTCTCCTGGCGACCGCCGAACAACGCATCTGGGAGGCGGTGGAAGCCATGGCAGCGGGGATTTTCCATCCGGTCGCCGGGGAATGCGATGAGTACTGCCCGGTGAAAACCATCTGCCGGTGCGATGAGAACCGCATCCGGATGAAACAGACGTGAGATGGAATCGCCAGTTCGTCTGCCGATTTTTTCTGTGCTCCGAAGGGAAATTTACGCTAACAACAGGAGGGTCAGCACTCCCCCGATGGTCGTGCAGGCGAAATTCACGGCATCGTTATTGATCCAGGGCCGTCCGCGGACCAGGCGGGTGCTTGCTGCAGAACAGTGGTGTCGTTTCTCGGTGACTTTTTGGCAGGAATCGCACACATACTGGGCCTGCACGGTGGCGCCAAGGACGCTGTCACTTAGGGCGCCCACCAGGCCGGCCGTGATGATGGTCGCGAGAATAGTCCCTTTAAAGAACGGTTCCAGGACTCCGGCCGGGATCATCCAGCCGGTCAGGGCGAGCACGCCGGAGCCCAGAAGGGCGCCGGTGGTGCCCATGGGCGTGATGCCACCGGAAGTGCCGGCGGCCACCGGACGGAACGTCAGGATGTTTCGGGGCTGTTGCCGCGCGAAAATGCCGATTTCCGTACCCCAGGTGTCGGCGGTGGCGGCAGCCAGGGAGCCGAGAAATCCGTAATAAAAAAGGTCCGCCCGGGTAAAATGCCAGACGACGGCCAAGAGCCCGGCCACGCCGCCATTCGCCAGCACCTGCATCATATCGCGGTTGCTCGTTTTTTCGTACACCGTTTCCAGGAGGTGCTTTTTCTGCTGCCCGAATTTGGAGAGCAGACTGGACAGCACGAAAAAGGCGCCCATGGGAATCATGAATTGCAGGCCTCCGATGCCGAACACAAAAGTCCCCAGGAGGAACGCGGCGGCGGTCCCGTTCGGCGTCAGCACCCGCAGTCGGTAGGCGCCGTATGCGAAGATGAACGCGATCACCATCCAGAGAAAAAACCATCCCTGGGAAAACAGGGGGCTGTGGAGGATGATCTCCATGGTTAAAGCGGAACAGAGCGGCAGCGTCAGATTGTCGGAACCCGCCCGGGAGAGCGCTTCGGCAATCATGCTGACGATTCCCACCGAGAGGGCAGTCAGGACGAGCACCTGGCCGGAGGGCATGGGCAGCCCGTCGATGGTGCGGAGGAAATACAGCCCGAACCCGGTGAGCAGGGCGGCCAGCAGACCCAGAGCCGCGCTGCCCTGGATGGATTTGGTATCTTTCCACAGCCGGTATTGTATCGGCGTGCGGACCGTTTCGCCTACCTGGGCCGCCAGGGGATCACCCAGGGCCAGGATCAAAAAGCTGATAAGCAGTATCGCCGGGTCCCTGGTCCAGTACATCAACACCAGAATCAGAAAGGACAGCGGGTAAAACACCGTTCCCAGGCTGAAGCGTTGGGTGCCGTGCATCCCCTGGAATCCTTCCCGGGCCAACGCCAGGATGTTCAATACGATAAAGATGACGGCCAGGGCAATGGCCGGCAGGGGCGATTCGAATAAAAACCGGGCCCAGAAGATCAGAATCCCCACCGTGACGTGCACAATTTTCCGGGAGGCCTCCGCTGACCAGTGGAGCCGCGATCGCAGCAGTTCCGCTAGTCCGACAATTCCGAGGACCCCGGTCAGGAAGATCGCAAACGACGCCCAGTCGCTGGCCACGAGTTGATGTACCGGGAATTGCGTAGAATATGCTTGCATATTTTTTTATTTTAGTGTTTCAACCGGCAGAATGCAATCGGAATCCACCGGAATGTACTCGGTTTTGTAGCGAATAACGCCGTCAAACAAACGATATCCCGTCATGCCGCCCAACACACCCACATTAGAACAACGACAAGCCATCCGCGAGATCGGGCAGAGTCTGCCGGTCACGGCCGGCGCCGGTACCGGTAAAACGTTTGTGCTGACCCATCGCTATTTTCAGATCCTGGCGGAGCAACGAGCCGGATTGGATGAGATCCTGGCCATTACCTTTACCGACAAAGCCGCGAACCAGATGAAGGAGAAAATCCGGGCGCTTATTCGCCGGCATGCCCGGGAGGCGCCTGCCGCCGGTTTTCCCCCGGTGCAGAGCCCGGCGATGGAACGCCCTGCCTCCGAATACTGGCAGGGGTTGATGGACACGTTCGATCAGGCCTACATCAGCACGATCCACGGCTTCTGCGCCCGGCTGCTGCGGGAGTCAGCGATTGAGGGCGGGCTGGATCCCGAGTTCACGGTCATGGAAGAGCAGAGCATCGCCCTGCACCAGCCGGAGATTATCCGTCGCACCGTCTTCCGGCTTATCCATGCCGAAGCGCCTTCCGCAGGATACGTGCTCCGCTATTTTTCCCCCCGCCAGATTATCCGGCGCCTCACCGAAATGATTCAGCAACGCATACAATATCAGGGGCTTCCGGAGTTTTACCTCCGGGACGATGACGCCGGGCCTGCGGCAGAGGACGCACTTTACCGGAAAGCCGCCGCCCTGTTCGAGGCGGAAGCCGCGCCGCTGCTGGAGGCGTTCGGCACCCATCCGCTTTGGGATAAAATCCGGGAAGATATCCGTGCGCTCACTCCCCGGGATGAATCCGACCTGTTTTACCCGCACTGGGTGTCGTTACGTGAAAAAATGGAGCGTCTCGACCGGCAACCGGAAATCATGGAACGGGCGAATATCTGGCTGGCCCTCCGGGATGATCTTAAAAAAAAGGGACGCAAATCGAACTGGGAGGGGGCAGATCTGACCGAAGTCAAGCAGGATCTGTTCGATTTTCGGGAGGAGGTGCTCAGTCCCGGGCTGAGTCACCTGGCCATCTTTCGGGAAGCGGATGAACGGGAGGCCATTCGGATTGCCCGGGCCTGGGCCGACTTGTTTCGCCAGACCCTGGAATTTTATCAGACCTGGAAACGGCAGCACAATTTTCTGGATTATGACGACCTGTTGGTGGAGGCCGTGGCACTGCTGAAAAACCATCCGGATATTCGTTTACAGTACGCCCGGCAGTTCAAACAGATTCTGGTAGATGAATTTCAGGACACCAATCCCCTCCAATATGAACTCATCCGGCTGCTGGCCATCGAGCAGGAAGACGGGGCCCACGTCTGTATCGTCGGAGATCCCAAGCAATCCATCTACCGGTTCCGTGGGACCGAAGTGAGCCTGTTTACCCGGGCCAAAGAGCAACTGCACCAGGCGGGAGTGTCTCTGCGCTCCAGTTTTCGCAGCCTCCCCTCGCTGCTCGCCTGGTTCGACGCCTGTTTTAAACCGTTGATGGGGACCGGCGGGGAGAGTGATGAACCGCTCGCTCCGTACGAGCAGGAGTATATCTCCTTACAACCCGATCGCTCCCAGCCTGCGTCTGATGCGCCCACGGTGGCGGTCCAGCTGGTGGAAGTGAACCGCCGGGCGGACGATGCGTCCATGGAAGCCAGGATCCAGCTGGAAGCCGCGCATATTGCGGAGTGGCTGGCCCGGGAGCTTCCGGCGATTCAGGTCGAAATCGACGGGACGAGGCGGCCCGCCACTTATGGCAACGTCGCTATCCTGTTACGCAGAACAACCTACATTAAACAGTACGAATATGCCCTGCAGGTAGCGGGGCTTCCGTATTATACCGTGGCGGGCAAGGGGTTCTTCCGGAAACCCGAAATCCAGGATCTGATGAATATCCTGAAAGCCGTGAGCGGCCCGGCCGAGAGCCTTGCCATCGTGGGGGCCCTGCGGTCCGACCTCTTCGGAGTGTCGGACGAAGGGCTCTTCTGGCTGGCGGAAACCGGGAGCAGCTGGCAGGATATCCTCTACCGCCCGGAATTCCCTCTCCCGGAGATGCTTTCGGAGTCGGACGCCTTCATCCTCGGGCAGGCCCGAACCTTCATGGCCGGCTGGAGGGAAGCCAAAGACCGGATCCCGCCCGAAGATCTGCTCGAATCCATCTGCACACAGACCGGTTACCTGGGAATTCTGGGGATACAGCAAAACGGATCCCAGCGGATCCGGAATGTGGAACAATTCCTGAACCTGGCGTCCGAATTCGGCTACACCACACACACATCCCTGGATGCCTTCATTACCTATATTGAAACGCTGGACGAGCAATCGGATATCGAAGAGGCCACGCTGTACTACGGCGACCAGGATGCCGTGCAATTATTAACCGTACACAAGGCCAAGGGACTGGAATTTCCGGTGGTCATCCTGCCGAATATCGATTACACCGGGCACCATACGCTCCAGCGCGACTTTTACCCCGAGTACGGTCTGGCCCTCGCCTGGAATGATCCCCGGAAGCCGATGGACGAACAGGAGATACGCCCCTTCCTCTATCAGTATATCAGAGAATTGGAATCCAGGCAGGAACTGGCGGAATCCAAACGGCTCTTCTACGTGGCCAGCACCCGGGCCAGGGATTACCTGCTGTTGTCGGCCGTGCTGAACGGACCGGATGGCATGGAGAAAATCCTTCCGAAGATCGATCGCCACAAGGATAACTGGTTGTATTGGACTCTGGCTACCTTACAGGATGCCGGCTGGGCTCCGGGACAGGATTCGGCGCAGATCGGCGGGCATTCCGTCCGGGTGATGCATTACGATCACGCCGGCGAACCGGTTTTGCCGGGAGTGACGGATATAGTCCGATCTTCAGCTGCACCGGAAGGGGAACCCCCGGAGGCGACCGGCCGCGAAACACTCCCCGTTGACGAGATCCGGCGGCGATGGACCGTCCCCGGGGTGGGACAGACCCTCCGGGAAATCAATCCCTCCATGCTCCCGGTGCTGGTGAACAAACCGGAGGAATTTTATGCCCGGTACGTGGCTCACCTGCCGGGCATCACCCGGCAAGAGGAACCCGCCGGAGATACCGGCGGAACGGAATATGGCACCCTGGTGCACCGGCTGCTGGAACAATACGTCAGAACTCCGGAGGCGGATTGGGAAGCATTCCTCGACGGCCAACTGGCCCGTTCCCGGTTCCGGGGAAATCCGGCCGTGCGGGCCGAAATCGTGTCCTCCATGCAGGTATTCCTGGAATCCCCCCTCTGCCGGGATATCCGCCGGTATTCCAGTCGCCCCGAAGTGCCGTTTTTTACCCGCGTCGAAGATCTCCCCATGAACGGCCAGATGGATTTGGTTATCGACGATGAGGAACAGGGTATGCGAGTGGTGGATTATAAAACCGACCAGGTATCGGACGACGAGATCCGGGAGAAGGTCGACTACTACACCCCCCAATTGTGCGCCTACGCTTTTGGAATACTCCAAAGCACCGGACGGCTCCCGACAGAGGTGGCGCTCTATTTTTGGCGCACCGGACAGCTGGTCCCGGTGCCCATTGACACGGAGGATGTGCAAAACGTGTATCGATACGCCGAACAGGTGAAGCGGATGACGGATGGAACCTGATTGGCACTCCGGCGGCTGCCTCTCTTTCCCCTTCGCCTTCTCCGGAGATAAACAGGACGGTACCCTCCTCACAGGATATTCTGTCTAACCCTCCCGGCCGCAGCGGTCCCTGAAACCTTTTCACCGAAGGCCGGCAGGGAGATCGATCGCTGTTTAAACCGAATTTCGGCCCGTGTAAGGGATCTCTGGCGGAAATCAACTTTTAACCTTTTGATCACCAAGGTGTCAAAAAGCTGTAAAAAAACAATGGATTCGGAACAGCTGAAAAAATTCAGGGAGGGGGATCATGCCACATTTAACCGGATCATGGAACAGTATCAGAAACCGATCTACTATTTTATTTATCGCATGACCGGTAATGCGACAGACGCGGAGGATCTCACGCAGGATACCTTTGTGAAAGCGTACCTTGAGCGGGAGAATTTTCGGGGAGAGTCCGCCGTGAACACCTGGATTTACCGGATTGCCGCCAATCTCACCAAAAATCATCTCCGGTGGCATTCCATCCGAAGGTATGCTACTCTTGATGCCGTCCTCGAGTTCTTTTCCGGGGAATCCGGGGAGAATCCCGTGGCAGAGCGGGAAATACTCGAAAAGCGGTTGCTCCGTTTTGTGCAGCAACTCCCTGCCCGCCAGCGCAGCGTGTTCATTCTCAAATACTATAACGGATTAAGCCACGAGGAGATCGCCCATATCCTGGAGATATCACTCAGTGCCTCCAAAACCAATTTTCATTATGCAGTGAAATCGTTAAAAGAAATCGCGGATAAGAACCATGAATAAGACATGTCAGGATTTTCGTGAACAGCTCCTCCGGCATTGGGAGGCGCAGGAGACGATTGAACCATTTCTCTCCGCACACGCCCATCCGGACTTCTGTTCAGAATGCCGCCGGTACCTTGCGGAATTTCAGGCGCTGGTCAAACAGCTGTCCGCCTCCAGAGAGGCCGTGGTGCGAGAGCCCGACTTCCACCGGGTCCGGGCGAAAGTGTGGGACCACATTGACGTCCGGCAGGATCAGGGTGGTCTGGGACGGCGGCTCCTGCGGCCCGGAGTGCTGGGGCCGGTGTTTGCCGCAATCGTCGCCCTCCTGGTCTGGTGGGCGGTCTCGCAGAATCCGCCACACACCTCCACAGTCGATATGAACGAGCTGATGTACTCGGCGGCCGTTGAGGAACTCAACCCGGACAATTATCCTGACGAAACCATCCATTCGGTGATGGATGCGGAAATGTCCGGCAGCATCTATGACTATTTTATTTCCCAAAAGGATTATTCCACTATCCAAACGATCTCAGCCTCGGCGGGGGACTGGGATCAGATAGCGCAAGCCATGGCGGATCAAAATATGTAGGAGTACGACTATGAAACGGATTGCATTACTCATCACAATACTCGTAAGTCTGGTCATCATCGGGACGGGGGGGCGGGCCCAGCCGTTACCGCCGCCGCAGGATCAGCCGCCGGGGGGGATGCCGGACTGGCAACGCCGCTCCGGACCGGTCAACCGGATGGAAATGCTGCGGATCTGGAAGCTCAGTGAATTTCTGGAGTTGGATAAGGACCAGGCAGCGCAATTCTTCCCGGCCTTACAAGCCCACCGGGATGCGATGCACGAGATCGACTCCACCATCGTCAGCTTACATCGGGCAATTTTTGACCGGGTCAATCAGCAAAATATTTCCCAGAGACAGGTCAACGACTGGCAGAAACAACTGGTCGACTTGCAGCAGCAGAAAGCAGCCCGGGAACAGACATTCCTGCAATCATTACCGCAATACCTGAGTCCGGAGCAACAGGCGAAATACCTGGTATTCGAATGGCGTTTTCAGCAGATGTTGCGGAACGCCATCAGAGCACGGGGACGCTGGCCCGGACCTCAAGACTCACTCAAACAACAGCAAGATAGGAGCAGACCATGAATTGGAAAAAATATCAACTCGGCGCATTCATCCTGGCGATGCTATGCCTGCCGCTGGGACTCCAGGCACAGGGATGGCGCGGGCAGCCGGGACAGGGCCGGATGCACGGACGGATGTGGATGGCGGATTCGCTGAATCTTACCGCCCAGCAGAAGGACCAGCTGGAGACCGCCCGCCAGGCGTTCCTGAAGCAGATGATCCAGGGACAGGCGGATTTACGCGTTGCAAGATTGGATTTAAATAACTTAATTAAAAACGGCGCCTCGGATAGAGAGGTGAACCAGCAGGTGCAGAAGGTGACCCAGGCACTGGGAGTGTTACTGAAAGCCAGAACGGATCATCTTCTGCAGGTACGGAAGATTCTGGGAGAAGAGCAGTTTGACAAGTGGTTTCAGCGACAAGGCCGGTCCTGGGGGACGCATGGCATGCTGCGTGGCGGGCGGCAACCCTCTCAGCGGGGTCCCATGATGAGACCACGTCAGCGGTAAAGGACAAAGAAAACACAGCTATCCTTCGGACACCGGGAAAACGTAAGAACTTCTATGGAAAATATTGATCTGGACTACCTGAAAGAACGGTTACGACAGGCGTTGGATGAGGACCTCGACGGCGGAGACGTCACTGCGGGAAGCGTGGTACAATACGACCACCACGCCCGGGCACGGATCCTGGCCAAACAAGAGGGCGTGGTGGCCGGAACGACGGTTGCCGAACTGGCTTTTCAGCAACCGGGACCGCCGCTGGAGGTGCGGCTGCCGGTACGGGACGGGGAGCGGGTCGCTGCCGGAACGGTGCTGATGCAATTGGAAGGAAGCGGCCGGACTATCCTGCAGGTGGAACGGACTGCGTTGAACCTGCTGGGAAGACTCAGTGGCATTGCCTCCCTGACACGCCGGTATGCAGACGCCGTCGACGGGACCGGGGTTCGAATCCTGGATACCAGGAAAACCACGCCGTTGTGGCGGGATCTGGAAAAGTATGCGGTTCGGGTCGGTGGGGGCACCAACCATCGTATGGGGTTATATGATATGGTGTTGATCAAGGAGAACCATATCGTCTGGGCCGGCGGGATGGAGAGCGCTCTCCGGCACGCCACCGACCTGATTCGCACGCAGTCGCCCGGAATGCAAATCGAGGTGGAAGTCCAATCTCAGGAGGAGTTACAAACGGTGCTGGGTTTCGATGTGAACCGGGTGCTGCTGGATAATATGTCGCCCGACGAAGTAACCCGCGCCGTGGAACTGGCCGGCCATCAGGTGGATCTGGAAGTGTCCGGCGGGATCACCCTCGAAAACATCCGCCGGTATGCGGAAACCGGGGTAGACTATATATCGGTGGGCGCGCTGACCCACTCCGTCCCGGCATTCGACCTGACCTTGCTATTCGACCAGGAGTGAATGCTTCTCCCGTGCGGCCCGGGTAAATCACAAATCAACAGGCTGCGGCTACCCCGAACGTCAATTCGTGATGGAAATATACGCGCTGGAGACGGCCAGATCGCCCTTGTACACCACGATCGGATAGACCTTGCCTTCTCCGTGCAATGAATATTTGTTCCAGTGAAGTTGCGAGGTGTCGATCAGATAATTCCGGTCCTCGCCCGTATTATAATCGGTAGGCGGAACATAACCCTTCAGATTCACCACGAAGTCGGAACTGCGGCTTCCGTCGAATAAGACATCGATGATTTTTATTTTATCGCCGCGCCGAACTTCCAGCTGCTGCTGGTCCAGGATGGCTCGCCTCTGTCCGTTCACCTCGAAGATATAGGTCATCAGGCTGTATTGAACCTGATCCACGGCAAGCGGGATTTTCCCGATAACCGAATGATCCTTGCGAACGACTATGTTGGTCGAGGTAGTCACACGGATCGGCTCTTGCAAGTCGTTCTCGGTGCCCAAATCCTGGATGTCGCAACTCAGGCCTCGCTGATAGTTCGATTCGATATGTTGAACCGCTACCAGGTCGCCGGCATTCACGTTGATGGTCTGTCCGGGGTGCACTATCTGCATGGGGCCGTTGTTGACGGACAGCATCAAATAGATAAGCTTGGGCGGTTCGTACAGGATGGCGGGATGCTCCGGTTCGATGTCCATTAATTTGAGAAATTCATTGATGGCGTAATTATGGAACCGGATTTTCATCTCCAGGCTGGGCAAATTTTTGGACGTTTCAATGCCGAAAGCCGGGATGCCGAATTCGGTGAGGGCAAAGCAGGTCGCCGAGAGCCGCATTTCCGGAAAGTCGGTGTTCGGGTCCAGGGTTTTGGTATTCATGAAATGATATTGGTACTCCGGGGTCGTAATCTTCCGGTTCATGTTCCGGATGACCCGGGTTGCCATGTCCGCCAGGTGCAGGGTATCCCCCCGCGCCACAAAATAGCTGGCGTCGGCGATCACCGATTGTCCGAACCGGTGCGGATTATGCCAGTCATCCACCCGGGTGGGGCGGAAGTACCCCCAGCCGTCGTGGAGGTTCAGGAAAATATCCGCTTCCCCCATGAGCCCCTTGATGATCTCCACGATCCGGTCGTCGATGTCCCTGGGGGCGTCGTTGTCGAACCGCCGGTTCATATCACCGTTTACCCCCCGGTTGTTGTGGATGATGGACTCGAAGTTGGCCCGGGGGATCACGATGAGGTTGCCCCGTTCCAGTACCAGGTTCGGATACAGATCGGCCGACATGAATCCGCCGGGCTCGTCCCCCTGGATGCCGCCCAGGATGAAGGCCGTGTTCCCGTCAAACCGACCGTATAATTTATAGACGTTTAATTCGTTGGAAGTATTATCAAAATAGACTTCGTGCTCCCGGTACGGCCGGGTTTTCGCACCCTCTTTGGCATGGGAGAGAGGCGCAAGACCCAACAGCAGTATCAGTAGAGTTCCCAGAAAAGAAATTTTATTGTCCACTCGTGATCGCTCGCCATTTCTCAGTCAAGATTTTCAGATTGCCCGGCATCCCATGAACCAGCAGGGTTTTGCGGCCGAAGTCACTATAGTCATTCGAATGGTACGCCTGGTTGAAGGACACTTCCCATTCCTCTTTCCCCGTGTTCCGGACGGTAAGATTCGAAACGTTAACGCGAATCCGGTTGCTCTCCTGAAAGATCTCTTTTTTATAGTCAAACCAGCTGTCGTAATCATATTCATCCGTCTGGAATTTCTCGTCATATAATTTGATGAACTGCCCGATATCGCTGGATTCCCAGGCTTGCTGCCACTTTGATACGAACGCGGCGAGAAACTGCCGGGGAGGAATAGAAGCGGTTAAGGGAGCATAGGATTCCGCAACAATCCGCCAGGCATTGTCGCTGGAGACCAGGGTCAGCTGTTTGATGCCCTCGCTATAAAAATTGGGGCAATAATAATCCTGTTTAAACACCAGCCTGGACTCGTTTGGCGTATAGTAGAGGATGATATCATCCACGGAGACGGATTTCCAGTCGTACACCGTTTCCAGGAGCATTTTTTTTTCTTTGAACTGGCGGTAATTCAGGCTGCCGTCGTTGTATTGGGGGGAGTAAAAATTAAAATAGGTCAGCGTATCTCCGTTCGCCCAGGAATCGGCCCAGGTTTCCAATTTGCGCTTCCAGTAACTTCCCAGAAGAGAATAGGACTGTTCGTCGAACCGGCGCAAACTATCGGCGATCACGACTGGGGTCTGGTTGGGTTTAATATAGGAAAGCAGGTGCATGATATTCCCGTTTTCCAGGGAGATGCAGCCTTCCGTCTGAAAATCCCGGATGGCCTCATCCCGGCCGTGAATCCAAATATTGGAGCCGGTATGGTGCCACAGGCGATCCACCAGATTGGGATAGTTCAGCACCAGGGCGATCGGGCCGTACATGGCCGGCAACCGATCGCCGGAAATAGACGACGTGACCCGGTAAACCCCTTCGGGGGTTTTCATGTCGCCCTCCTGCTCTTTGTTCCCGTTGACCTGGCCGGTGGTCACCCGGTATTCCTTGAGGAGTGTCAGGTGGTTCGGCGCCGTACTTTTCACCACAAACAGCTGTTGCCGTGACTTATCGACCAGCACCACATTTCCCGTGGAGTCGGCGGAGATATTAATCACCGAGCCGAAATACGGGGATTCCGCGGGGAAGAGGAGGACGGGGAAGAGGAGAAGCAGTCCGAAGGGGAGGAGGCGTTTCATAGAATCTATCTGAAATCCTTAGCGGTTATCTACTGTTCGGTATTCATTTTTGACGTAATCGCATAAAAAATAATACCTAAATCGGGGTTTGAAAAGGATTTAGTTCACTTTCGAGCGGGGATAATTGTAAAAATATTAACGCATTACCGGATACTTCCGGCCCTGCAGGATATCCCGGGGCGCCCCGTGTCCGTCCGGGCGCACACGGCGGACTGAACGGATCGAAGGAACATCCATGGAAAGAGTTCGGGAGAAACCAATCGAAGGGCAACAATGGAAGAGCAAAAGTGCCGAGGGCGGGATTCGAACCCGCACGCTCTTACGAGCACTAGACCCTGAACCTAGCGCGTCTCCCAGTTCCGCCACCTCGGCATCGGTTATTTCAAAGAGTAAATTAATATAATAGCTCCCAAATAGAACTCCAACATTTAATATTGATATTGGATACAGGGAAAGCTAAATTCACAGACTATACTATGAGCAAAGACAACATCAAAGTGATCGCCCGGAACCGCCGCGCCCGGCATGATTATCATATTTTTGACACCTACGAGGCCGGGATGGTTTTGCGGGGGAGCGAGGTCAAATCGTTGCGGGACGGCAAAGCCAGTCTGGCGGAAGCCTATGCCCGGGTGCAGGGTGGCGAGGTCTTTTTAATCGGGTCATATATCAAGCCCTATGAACACACCGGAGAGTATGACCAGCCGGATCCCCGCCGGGATCGAAAACTCCTGCTGCACCGGAGCCAGATCCGGGATATGGTGCGCCAGACCCGGGTGAAAGGGAATACCCTGATCCCGTTGTCCTTGTATTTTCGGGACGGGTACGCCAAGGTGGAGATCGGGATCGGGACCGGAAAGAAAAAATATGACAAGCGACAGGACATGAAGGAACGCGATGCCCGGCGGGAGATGGATCGGGCGATGAAAAAGTATAAGTGAGGAGAGACGGAATCTTGAGTGCGGACGGCAGTTTTCCCGAGGTGAAGGAACAGATGGCGGTCTATCGGCGGGGGGCGGTAGATATTATCCCGGAAAAGGAACTTCTTGAGAAATTAAAAAAATCCAAAAAAACGCACACCCCGCTAAAAATTAAATTGGGGTTGGACCCCAGCCGGCCGGATATTCATCTGGGGCATACGGTGGTATTACGCAAACTCCGGCAGTTCCAGGAGAACGGTCATCAGGTGATTCTGGTGGTGGGGGATTTCACCGCCACCATCGGCGACCCCAGCGGCCGGTCGAAAACCCGGCCGCCCATGACCCTGGAGGAAACCCGGATCAACGGCCGGACCTATTTCGAACAGGCCTCGCGGATTCTGGACCCCGAGAAAACCCGGATTGTCTACAATTCCGAATGGCTGGAAAAGATGTCCTTCCGGGAGGTAATCGAACTGGCGGCCCACTACACCGTGGCCCGCATGCTGGAGCGGGACGATTTCGAAAAGCGCTATAAGGCCGAAGAACCCATCAGCGTGCATGAATTTTTATATCCGCTGGCGCAGGCCATGGATTCCGTGGAACTGGCCGCGGACGTGGAACTCGGCGGCACGGACCAGACCTTCAACCTGCTGGTAGGACGGGACATCCAAACGGCGTTCGGACAAACCCCGCAGGTCATCCTCACCACTCCGCTCCTGGAAGGCACCGACGGGGTGGAGAAAATGAGTAAATCCCTGGACAATTACATTGCCCTGGAAGATCCCCCGGAGGAGATGTACGGGAAAACCATGAGCCTTCCCGACCCGCTGATCTATAAGTACTTCGAGCTCCTCACCGACATCCCGCTGGACGAACTGCAACACATCAAGGAGCAGCTGGAGACCGGGGCCGTGAATCCCATGGAATACAAACGGCGGCTGGCCCGGGAACTGGTCACCCTGTATCACGATGAGCAGGCAGCACACCGGGCGGAAGACCACTTTAACCTGGTGCATAAAAAAAAGGAAATCCCGGAAGATATCCCCGAATACACACCGGAAAAAGACAAGGAAGGAAAGGCGTGGATCGTGGCGCTCCTCACCGGCGCTGACCTGGCGGGTTCCAACTCGGAAGCCCGGCGGTTGATCCACCAGGGAGGAGTCCGTATCGACGGGGAGAAAGTACAGGACGAAACCTTAAACCTCCCGATCCGTGACGACTTCGTCCTGCAGGTCGGGAAACGAAAATTCGTCAGGATAAAGCCATGAAAAAGTTGCTGAAGGTCTCGCTGGTATGCTCTGTGCTCCTCTTGAATATCTCCCGGGGATTCGGGCAGGGGCCGCCTCCCAAATCGATCGTGCTGATGGTGAGCGACGGGACCGGGCTGGCTCATATCTCGGCGGTCCATTACAGTGCGCCGGATTTTCAGTTCCCCCGTTTCCCGGTGATCGGATTGTTCACCACGCATTCCCTGGACCGGATCATTACCGATTCGGCGGCCGGGGCGACCGCCTTTGCCGCGGGAATGAAAACAAACAACGGTATGCTGTCCATGTTACCGGACGGCACCACGACGAAAACGATCCTGGAACGCGCCGAAGAAGCCGGCATGGCGACCGGGCTGGTGGCCACCAGCCAGTTAACGCATGCCACCCCGGCGGCTTTTGCCTCCCATGTGAAATCCCGGAGTATGGAAATGGAAATTGCCCGGCAGATGGCCGCCGGAGACATCGAAGTCTTACTGGGCGGCGGACAAAAGTTCTTCCTCACCAATGACCAGGGCGGAAATCTGATGCAACAAATGACTCGCCGGGGCTACACCTATCTGGACAACCGGGAGACGCTGGAAGCCTTCGATACCGAACGGAATGACAAGGTACTGGGGCTGTTTGCCGAATCCGGAATGCGCCCGGCGCTGGAAGGCCGGTTGCCGCTGAGTTTGATGGCCCGGAAAGCCGTTGAAACTTTGGATAACGATCCCGACGGGTTCTTCATGATGATCGAAGCGTCCCAGGTGGATTGGGAAGCCCATGACAATGACGGACCCGGCGTACTGGCCGAGATGGAGGATATGCAGGATGCCCTCCGCTGGCTCCTGGATTATCAGGCAACGCATCCGGATCTCCTGGTGGTCTGGGTGGCGGATCATGAAACCGGCGGCATGGCCGTGAACTCCGGGAACAACGAACTCGAGCTGGGGTTTGCTACCGGCGGTCACACCGCCCAGATGATTCCGGCATTTGCCATCGGTCCCCAAGCTGAGCGCTTTGCCGGCGTCTATGATAACACCGATATCGGAAAAATCCTGCAAAGCCTGCTGGCCAGAGATTAGCCGCCGGCGGTTTCTTCAGAAGCACGCTTCTTACTGAGTATGCGGCGGGGCCGCGACGCCGGCTTCGCTCGATACCGAATGCATTTCACTCAGCTGAGGCTCACCCGCCGGTTCTTACGTCCCATGCTCCTGCTTGTACACCGTTAGAAAGATCCCCAGCAGCACGAACACGCCGCCGTACACCGTCTGCGCAAAGATGGGTTCGTTTAGCAGAATCCGGGCCAGGGCGGACGCGCCGATGGGCTCTCCCAGGATCGCGATGGCGACAATCACCGCCGGCACATATCGCAGCGCATAATTAAAGGAAGTATGGCCGATGATCTGGGGCACCAGGGCTAACAATAAAAACATCACATAGGTGGTCAGGGAGTAGCCGGTCCAGGGCAGGCCCGCCGCCAGGGTAATGATCACAAGCACGACTGCCGCCAATCCGTAGGTGACGTACGAGTAGACCGTGGCCGAGATGGTCTGCCGCAGGTGCCGGCCGATGAGAAAATAGATGGCGGCGAAAAATCCGCCGGCGATGGCCAGGACATCTCCGACGGGACCGGCGGCCATCGGCAGCTGTTCGCCGGCGCTCATGATGATAATCCCGGCAATACTCAGGAGGATGCCGGCGATAATCGAGGGGGTGAGGCGCTCCCGGAGAAACATCCAGCCCAGCACGGCCACGAAGATGGGGTTCAGCGACACCAGGATGACACTCCGCGCCACCGACGTGTACTTCAGCGAGGCGATCCAGGTGGCAAAGTGCAGGGCCAGGCAAATGCCCGAGATGATGTTCCATCGCAGGGTGGCGGCGGTATAGGCTTTCCGCTGGGAGCGCACCCGTTTCAGGGCGTACGGAGTCATGATCAGGGACGCCAGGACCAGCCGGTACACCGCGATAATCAGGGCCGGCGCTTCGTCTGCGAGCCGGATAAAGATCGCTGCGAACGAAGTCGCAATAATCCCGACCAGTATGATCAGATAGTATCGCATCCTGTATCCCTCGATTGCCTCCGGCTCCGCTCTGCCGCGCCGCTCCAAGGTAATACAATTTCCATCGGTCTGGCAACCGGAACCTTCCGGTCCGTGGGGGCAGAAGAAGGGATCTGACCTGCCCATTCCGGGAGCGGAATCGAGGGGAAAGGCAGGGGACGAACAAGTGTGTCGGGACCGGTTTCATCGCATGGGAACCCGGCCGTTGGGGCGCGGAGTACCTGCCGCCGAAAGAGCCGGGCGGGCGCCCCGGTACACCGGAGTTTTTATTGGGAATTCAGTGCAGAGATTTCTATATTTGTTAGATTTAAAGAGATGGGTTATTGACAGAAAATATTAAGCAAAGTAGGAAAGGAGACGGTTTAACTATGAGTATTCGGGTAGGCCTCAATGGATTCGGGCGCATCGGCCGTAATGTGCTACGCGCCGCGAAAAAGAGCAACGCCGATCTTGAATTCGTACTCATCAACGATTTAACCGATCCGCAGAGTCTGGCAACCCTCCTTAAGTATGATTCGGTGCACGGACGCTTTCCCGGGGACGTCACCATCGAGGGAGACAACCTGGTGGTTGACGGCCGGAAAATCAAGGTCTCGGCGGAGCGGGATCCCGCCAAACTGCCCTGGAAGGATTTGAACGTGGACCTGGTCATCGAAGCGACCGGAGTCTTCCGCCATCGTGAACCGCTGGAGAAGCATCTGGCCGCCGGCGCGCCGAAGGTGATCCTGACAGTGCCGGCCAAGGATCAGATCGACGCCACCATCGTATTGGGCGTGAACGACAGCATTCTCACCGGCAAGGAACAGATCATTTCCAATGCCTCCTGTACCACCAATTGTGCCGCCCCGCTGGCCAAAGTGCTGAATGATGCCTTCGGGATCGATCATGGCTACATGAGCACGATTCACGGGTACACTATGGATCAGAACCTGCAGGATTTCCCGCACAAGGATATGCGCAGAGCCCGGGCCGCCGCGCTCTCCATTATCCCGACCACGACCGGAGCGGCCAAAGCGATTGGGAAAGTGATTCCCGAACTGGACGGCAAGCTGGACGGGATGGCTTTCCGGGTACCGGTGCCGGATGGGTCCATCGTGGACCTGGTGGTCGAACTCGAACAGGCCGCCTCGGAAGCGGACGTTAACGCTGCCTACAAGAAAGCTGCGGAAGGGGAGATGAAAGGTGTCCTGGCATATAATGAGGATCCCCTGGTCTCCGCCGATATCATCGGGAATCCCTATTCCTCGATCTATGACGCGCCGCTGACCAAGCGGGTCGGCGAGAGAATGGTGAAGGTCTCCTCCTGGTACGACAACGAGTTCGGATACTCGACCCGGGTCGTGGAACTGGCAACCAAGGTGGCGAACCTGTAGAGAAACGTGTCGCAAGACAGATGAAATTCTCCTCCGGGAGAACACGGAACGGGCGGCTGATATGGCCGCCCGTTTTTTTTATGGGGATCGTTTTCGGTGTCGGCGGGAGCGGGCGAAAACCGGGAGATTCGCAGCGAGTGGTTCACTGAAGTGGAGAACAACCAAGGGGCGGTTACCGGGCGCTTCCGGAAGGGTCATCGAAGAAGATCTGCCGCTCCAATCTGATGGAACTTCGCTGCAGCGGTCTCCGTCCGGATCACTCAGACGGCGTTCGCTAACTTCTCGATCAAGTCCACATAATAATACGAGTGATTATAGCGCCAGATAGTCCGGCGGATTTTCTTTCGGGTCAGGGTGCCCCGCCATCCGTTTCGATACAGGTAGTTGGCAACGGAAGCAATGGCGTCGGCCGGGGTGTAGATATTCACCGTACCGTCATCATTCCCGTCGACCGCATAGGCTTGAAACGAAGAGGGCATGAACTGCGGCATGCCAAAGGCGCCCGCCCAGGAGCCTTTGATCCCTTCCGGCTGCATCCCGGCGGAGTTTCGAAAGGTTAACAGGGTTTGGAGCTCTTTATAAGCCCACTTCGATTTCGTCCGGGCACGGGAATGCACCCAGGCGATCTTCTTTTGCCGTTCGTCGGGGGACAGGTCCGGGAACTGCCGGTCCATCTCCTCGATGAGGTGCTTCATATTCCAGTCTTCCGTGGCCAGGGTCATGGAACTGAGCACGTAGAGGACCAGGTGGTCTCCGGCGACGCTGCCGAACCGGGATTCAACGTAGAGGATGGCGGCGATGACCGCCCGGTCAACACCGTACTCCTCCTCGGCGGCATCGAACTCGGACGAATGTGCTTGCAAGTATTTTCGGATGGCCTGAATCGCCGCCGGATTAAACATGCGGTGATAGGGATCCGGCCGTTCGCGCTGGATTAAATTAATCTCGGTGAGGCGCTGGTAGAAAATGTCGTTCCCCGGCGCATACAAGCGCTTAATATATGCGGCATCGTGTCCCGCCTGAACCAACCGGTCAATGAGGTCCGCATACACACTGGAGGAGGTATCATACGCTTTCACCGGCAAATCCGGGGCCACGAGTATCCGGACATCCGCCAGGGATAGCGTGATGAAGAGCAGACACAATCCGCTGATCTTGACTACGTGTCTCATCTGGTGCTCCGTATTCAGTAATTTAACCAGTCATATCGCCGGGAAGTTGCATGCAAGGGAATCCCATTACATTTCTACCCTCTCAACACTATATTATCGGCAGAAATACTAAATTATAAAACGTCGAAATTCAAGTTATTATCAACGTTTTCAGGCGGTTATCGAATGTTATTCGTGGAATTACCCGATTATCGGCTGCATTACCTGCAATATGGCAGCGGTTTGCCCGTGATTTTTCTCCATGGATTATCCTTCGACAGCCGGATGTGGATGCCGCAGTATGACGCCTTCGCAGAAGAGTTTATGGCGGCGGGCCTGGATTTCCGGGGCCACGGGTTCTCCTCCGCTCCCGAGATCCGGTATTCCCTGGACACTTATGTGGCCGACGTCTCGGCGCTGTTGAACAGTCTGCATATACCCTCGGCCGTCCTGGTGGGCCTTTCCCTGGGCGGCGCAGTGGCCCTGGATTTCGCCATGCGGTATCCGTTACGGGTCCGGGCCCTGGTCCTGGCGTCCAGCGCCCTGAACGGATACGACTGGTCCAAGGCCTGGCAGGAAGTGATGCGCCGGGTGCGCCAGGCCAACACCCTGCAATCGTTCCGGATCAACCTGCGGGAATACTGGCTCAAGGACCCCATGTTCGCCGGCGTCCGCACCAAACTGGAGTATGCCCGGCTGCTCTCCTCCATGGCGGCCTCCTTCTCCGGAAAACCCATCCTGAACGGGGACCTCCAGAGTAACACCTTCTCCGATGATCCCAAGCGGCTCGCCCGGATCAAGTGTCCGGTCTGCGTGATTACCGGTGAGCGGGATCGCTCCGATTTCCAGGCCATCGCCCGGAAGCTGGCGACCGAAATCCGGCGGGTGGAATGGCACCAAATCCCCGGGGTCGGCCACATGGTGAACCTGGAGGCCCCGGAAGAATTCAACCGGATCGTGAAAAGCTTCCTGTACCGGGTGGAAGCGGAAGGGATATAGAGGGGACCTGTGCTGCAGATGAATGCGGGGGAGAAACGCCACCTGAAAACCCGTACTTTCCCAGAGAGGTTTGCACGCCTGAGCCCCTGCAGGTGCACCGGACATCCTGATCGGTGCGACCGCCGATAGAATGCACCCCCGCCTGACGGTTCCGGCATTCCGGCCATCGGGGAGCCCTTCCGGGTATTCCCTGAAATAAATTTGATAAAAAATCTCATAATTCCTTAAATTTCGACATTACATAAAAGATAAATAGCGAAATACGGGGGATCTCATGGCCTATCTGGAAAACATTAATGCGGAGAGTTGGAGCCCGGAGGGGAGACGATATCCCTTAACGGCGCTGGGAATATTTCAGGATAAAACACTCTCCGGGCAGCAGCAAACGTTGGATGACTACCTGGAGGGCGGTATCTCGGAACTCCTGGCGGATGACGATTTTCGGGGGGAGAAAGGGCAGACGGAAGTGCTGTTTTTCCGGGATGGCCAACCGGCCCGCCGGATTTTACTGATCGGATTGGGCGAACGGGAGAAGTTCACGCTGGACGGTGTGCGGCAGGCCGCGGGATTAGCCGTTCAGACCGCCCAACAGCGTCATATCGGCGAACTGGCCGTGGAATTGTTCGGCGGAGAGGTCCTCTCGGAACCGGAAGCGGAGCAAGCCCGGGCGGCGGCGGAGGGGCTCACCCTGGGGTCCTACCAGTTCACCGAGTATAAAACCGTCGATACGGAGAAAATCTTCATCGCCCGGAAAGCGACCATCCTGGCCGGGCCGGACACGAGCGAGGCCGTCCGGCGGGGACAGATTACGGCGCAGGCGACGGCGTTCGTACGGGACCTGGCCCATCACCCCGGCAACATTCTCACACCGGCCCGGATGGCCGAGGAGGCCGAGCAGATTGCCAAAACCGGGGGGTTCAAGTGCCGGGTGTACAACCGGGATGAATTCGAGAAAATGGGCATGGGCGCGCTGGCCGGTGTGGCCCGGGGGTCGGCGGAACCGCCAAAATTTATCGTGCTGGAATATTCCGGCGGCCAAAAGAATGACCCGCCGATTGCCTTTGTCGGCAAGGGAATCACCTTCGACAGCGGCGGCATTTCCATCAAACCCTCCAAGAAGATGGACGACATGAAGTTCGATATGTGCGGGGCCGGGGCCGTGCTCGGTATTATGCAGGCCGTGGCGGAACTGCACCCTCCCGTGAACATTATCGGCGCCGTCGCCTCCACGGAAAACATGCCGGGCGGCAAGGCGTATAAACCCGGCGATATTTTGCGGGCTTATAACGGCAAGACCATTGAAGTATTGAACACCGACGCCGAAGGGCGGCTGGCGCTGGCCGATGCGTTATCCTACGTCGCGCAGGAGTTCGCTCCCAAAGTGATGGTGAATTTTGCGACCCTCACCGGGGCGGCCATCGTCGCCCTGGGGCACCGGGCCTCGGCGGTGATGGGGAATCACCAGGCCCTAATGGATCAGATCGTGGCCGCCGGCGAGTACACCGGGGAGCGCTGCTGGCAGCTACCGCTCTGGGATGAGTACAGCGGAGACATCAAGAGCGAGGTGGCCGATATCAAGAATATCGGCAGCCAGGGAGCCGGGACCATCACGGCCGGCGCCTTCCTCAAGGAATTCGTCGGTGAGACCGAGTGGGCGCACCTGGATATCGCCGGCACCGCCTGGTGGTCCGAAGATCAACCGTACATCCCCAAGGGCGCCTCCGGCGTCGGCGTCCGCCTCATGATCCGGTGGCTGGAACAGCAGATG
>Ga0102944_1000351_pt1 | contig 36210 bp, 31 predicted proteins | sample SalPonD_shore_MG_FD_78172 | JGI IMG/M metagenome (GOLD analysis project Ga0102944, IMG submission 78172) | Salt pond soil microbial communities from South San Francisco under conditions of wetland restoration - Salt Pond MetaG... | ecosystem: Environmental > Aquatic > Marine > Intertidal zone >... | reverse complement strand
GGGCGTGATGAGGCGATCCGGGAAGCCTACGCCAGCGGCGGTTACACGCTGCAGGAGATCGGGCGCCATTTCGGCCTGCACTACTCGCGAGTGAGTCGCATCGTCCTGCAGTCAGGGTGGGAAGCAAAACACAAGACCTGACCCCACTGACCCCATTCTCTACTCTACCCACTGACCCCACTGACCCCGTGACCCCACTGACCCCCCCTGACCCCGCTCCATTCGACGCCGCTGAGCTTCATCGTTAGGCCGCACTTCGTAACCTCAGGGAAGGGGGAACATGAAGGTCAAGGACGTCATCAAGGTATTGGAGCAGGACGGCTGGTTGCAGGTGCGTCAGCGTGGCAGTCATCGGCAGTTCAAGCATCCGACTAAGGTCGGTACCGTGACGGTTTCCGGTAAACCCAACGTTGACCTTCCGCCCGGCACGTTGAACAGTGTCCTGAAGCAGGCCGGTCTCAAGGAATAGGTGGCACTATGCGATACACGGTCATTGTCGAACAGGGAGATGCCAGTTGGGGAGCGTACGTCCCCGACCTTCCGGGCTGCGTCGTTGCGGGCGAGACAAGAGAAGAGGCCCTGCAGCTCATTCGTGAAGCCATCGAGTTTCACCTCGAAGGCTTGAGGGAACGGGGCGAACCGATCCCGGAGCCCCACTCCTACAGCGAGGTTGTGGACGTCGACGCGGCCTAACCATGCGCTCCATCTGACCGCCCAACCGTTGTGCGATCGGTCAGCAGCTGATCTTCATCGTTATGTTTAAAAAGGGGTCGGCGGTAAAAAGGGATCGGTGACAAACGCGGCTCATTTGCAATTCGAATCAGGCAGTTTCTTTCGGTAGGGTTGAAGTGGAGTCGATAGTGAAAGGATTCGCTATGCCTCGCAAGCCACGGATGTACCTGCCTGGAATCCCGTGTCACGTCATACCGCGCGGCAACAACCGGGACGCCACCTTCTTTTCGGAGGACGATTACCGGTTCTATCTCGACTGCCTGGGAGAGGGTAGTGAACGTTACGGCGTCGCGGTTCACGCGTATGTGCTCATGACGAACCATGGGCACCTGCTGATGACGCCGGAGCGGGCCGACAGCATCTCGAGACTGATGCAGTCCATGGGTCCGGCCACATGAAGAGTATGACGGCCGAGGAACGGCAGTCAGCCTAACGGGATCTGTTCCGGTACGAGCCAGGTGGAACCGACATCCACGTCATCCGGCATGCTGCGCGCTTTTCCATGCCCGTTGGCGATAGCCGTTTTCGGAGCCAAATCGAGTCTCATTTGGGCCGGAAGGTCGGCTATGCGGCGAGAGGAAGGCCATGCGCGAGTGGGGAATGATTGTCAGTTGTCACCGACCCCTTTTCCCTTTCCAGAGAGCATGCAGAACGCTAGGAAGTCGAGTTTCGCCGGCCGAAACCCTGTTCCAGGTCCGGAACGATGCCCCGCAACGACGCGGGGCCATCCCATCAAGTGGACAACGTGGTTTTGGGCACTTCCCGCGATTCGGAATTGAACAAGGTCGTATAGGCGGAAAGCAGGGGGAGGGGACTTGAAGAGCCGGCTCAAAGACGGCCAATAGAGTGCGACGGGCCGCAGCATGCGCCGCGGCCCGTCGTGCTTGGTAGGCCTATTCAGGCCGATCCATGTTGCAGGTGGTGGGCAGCGCGGTCTGTTCCGGCGACATCTTCTGGACGCCGACGAAGCCCAATCCCGTGCCTTCCAGGCTGACTTTCGCCTGGTCGCTGAACTTGCTCAGGTACAGCGGCTGCAGGAGCTGATGGTCGGACTTGCGCAGATAGACCTTGCCGAACGGCGAGTCGATGGTGATGTTCTCCATGGCGGCAATCACCTTGGCCGGCTCGGTCGTGCCGGTCTGCTCCATGGCCTGCTTCATCATTTTCATGGTCCACAGCATCTGCGTGTAGTACCAGTAGTACTGGTCGTCGGAGTAGCGCTTCTCGAAGCCCTGGACGAAGTCCCGGAACCATTTCGGCGCGTCTTCCTCGACGGGCAGATCGCGGTAGTAGGTGCTGACCAGGAAGACCTTGCCGTTGCCGGCGTGACCGATGGCCGTCGGCGCGCCGAGGCCGCCGGAAGCCTGGGTGAAGTACTTCACGTCCAGCCCGGCGTCGGCGCCGGCCTGGATCAGCAGCGTGAGGTCATTGCCCCAGTTGCCGGTCAGCACCGCGTCAGCGCCGGACTGCTTGATCTGCGAGACGTAGGGCGAGAAATCCTTGACCTTGCCGATGGGGTGCAGCACGTCGCCGACGATCTTCACGTCGGGGGCCTTCTCGGCCAGCATCTTCTTGGCCTGGCGCGACCAGCCCTGGCCGTAGCTGTAGTCCTGGTTGATCAGGAAGACCTTTTTGATGTCCTTGTGATTGGCGATGTACGACGTGATGGCGTGCATCTTCATGTTGAGGTTGGCATCCAGGCCGATGTGCCAGTAGCTGCATTCCTCGTTGTAGAACTTCGGATTCTGCGCCGCGTAGTTGATGTAGAGGATGCGGTCGTCCGGGTTGCGGCGGTTGTGCTTCTGCACCCCGTTGATCAGGGCGCCCGCTACGTGGGAGCCCAGCCCCTGGGTAACGTAATGGATGCCCTGGTCGGCTGCCTTGCGCAGCGCCACCAGGGATTCCTGCGGGCTGTTCTTGTTGTCGAACGGGATGAACTCGACCTTCTTGCCGAGGATGCCGCCGTGGTCGTTGATGTATTCCGCCAAGTAGGCGTAGTGCTTGAATCCCAGGTCGCCCACGTTGGCGAACGGCCCCGAAAGCGGGTCGATGTAGGCGATGCGGAGCGTGTCGTCGGCGGCCTGGGCACCGGTAGACATCAGTGCACCGCAAATCGCGAGCGGGGCCAGGGCCTTCATGATCGTTCGGCGTAGCTGCATGGTCCTGCTTCTCCTCCTCTCTGGATTCCGGAACGGCGCCGCAATGGTTGTATCGGCCGTCGGCTAGGTGCCGTAGGCGGCCATGACGGTTTCCGCGGTGGCGGCGAAGTGCCGCTCCAGGCGGGCAATGCCGCCGGTGTACTGGGTGATCGGCGGGCCGAAGTAGATGTTGGCGGTCAGCAGCAGGACGATGGACTCCACCGGGGCGTCCGGCCGGAGCTCGCCGCGTACTACGGCTTGCTTCACCGCGGACCGGACACAGCGCTCGAGGGCTTTCGAAAAACGCTGCAAGGTGTGCTCCACCGGATCCGGTAGCTGCTCGCCCCCGAAGCGCGCCTGGCCGGACAGGCTCCAGGGTCGCGTGCCCCGCGGCCCGTCATTGAAGCGGTAGAAACGCGCTCGGCAGTCGGCGGCCGTCGCCGCAGTTTTCTGCCGCAATGTGCTGTTCTCGTCCAGCCAGATCGCGCGGTAAGCGGCCTCCACGTCCTGCAGGTGCTCGGAGAACACCGCCTCCACGACCGCACCCTTGGTGCCGAAGTGGTAGTGCAGGTTCGCGCGGGTGACGCCCACCCGTTCGGCGATGTCTCCCATGCTGACCGAAGACGTGCCGCGTTCCACGAACAGCCGCAGGGCGGCGTCGCGGATCATCCGCCGGATGGTTTCGCGGGAATGGCGCTCGCGGCGGTTGCGGGCCGGTTCGCTCATGGGCAGATACTGACAGCCCTGTCAGTAAAAGATCAAGCCCGCTCTCCGCCTGGTTCCGTGGGCCGCGGGGCAGGGTGGCAAGGCTGCAAGGCGTATGTCACGTTTTCTGCCTTGTCGCGTGTGTTATAAGGAACTGGCGGCAGGCGCCGCCTGGGTGGTTTTTGTGACAGGGGAAAGCGAGGGCTGATGCGTTTCCGGTCCATACTCGCGCGGGGCTGGCTGGCTCTGCTGGCCGCGGCACTGCTGGCGGCCGGTACCGGCATCGGCTACGCGGCGCAGGCCTTGCCGGCGCTGCAGCGCCTGAGTGACCGCGGCGCCCGGGTCTCGGCCGTGGCCGTCGATCTGCAGACCGGCAACACCCTGTGGCGGATCCACCCGAACCGCCGCCTGATCCCGGCGTCTCTCACCAAGCTCTTCACCGCCGCCGCCGTGCTGGACGCCTGGGGCCCACAGAAGACGTTCACCACGCGGCTGCTGTCCCGGCAGCGTCCGGACGGCGGGGTTCTGGATGGCGACCTGATACTCCAAGGCGGCGGCGACCCGGCCCTGACCAACGAGCGGCTGCTGATGCTCGCGGGTAAGCTGAGGACGGCCGGCGTCACGCGGGTGACGGGCGATCTGGTGATCGACGAGTCCCTGTTCGGCCCGGTCCCCTGCATCACCCGCGACCGTTGCGAGGCGCGCCGGCGCTCCCGGAACGCGTACGACGCGCCGGTCTCCGCCGCCGGGATCAACTACGGTGCGTGGTGTGTGGCCGTGGACCCGGCCCGGAGTGCAGGCTCGCCGGCGTCGGTGGCGCCCTGCGGGTTCGGTGCCGCCGGGCTGCAGATTCGGGGGCGGGTGCAGACGGTGGCGGCGGACCAGCCCTATCGGGTCCGCGCCGTGCGGCGGTCCGGGCAGAGCGGGGACGTGGTCAAGGTCTCGGGCACCATCGCCGCCGACGCGCATACGGAACACGTCTACCGGGCTGCCTCCGACCCGTCGGGGCAGACCGGCACCGTCCTCCGCAACCTGCTCACGCTCTCCGGCATCCGCCTCGAAGGCTCCGTGGTGGGGCGGATCCAGGGGAACGCGGGTGAAAGCCATCCGGGGCTGCACGTGCTGGCATCGGTGGAGAGCATCCCGCTGTCCGAGCAGGTGCGGCGCATGCTCACTTACAGCAACAACTACATGGCCGACGTCCTAGCCCTGGACCTGTTGGCGGAAGACCCCGACGCGGCGCGTCCGCTGGGTTTGGCTCAGGCCGGCGCGCAGGTGCTGGAGCGCTCCCGGCAACTGGCCGGCTCGTTCGCCTCCGGGGACGGCACACCGGCGCTCTACAGCGGCAGCGGTTTGACCGTGGAGAGCCGGCTGTCGGCAGCGGACATCGCCAGCCTGCTGGCAGGCGCGTACCGCCGCTCCGACCTCTTTCCCGCCTTTCTCGGCGCCCTCAGCGTCCCGCAGTACTCCCCGCTCAATATCCTGCAGGGCGACGAGCCCGCCTGGTCCAAGCGGGTGGCGGCCAAGTCCGGATCCATGAGCGAACCGGTGTCGGTATTCGGCGTGGCCGGCTATTTCCGCAAGCAGGACGACGGGTGGGGCGCCTTCGCCGTGCTCCTGAACGGTGCCGGCAAGCTCAAGCACGTGTCCTACGCCGACAGCATGGCTGCCATACGCAGCGATGTTTCGGCGCTGCTGGACCGTTACTGAACGGCTCTCTCCTTTCCGGCCGCGGTCGGTTGAAGGTCAAACCGGTAGCGGGCATTCATGCCCGCTGCCATCCCCCGTTTGGGTCGTATGGCCGACCCGTCCGCCCGGGTATTCTGATGCCGGGTAGTCCGCCCGCCGTCGACGCGGGGCACCCCGGGAATACGGCGGGCCGGCCGGACTGGGGGAGATACTCGATGCAAAAGCCCGCACTGCACCTGCTTGTCGGCCTGTTCCTGCTGGCGCCGTTCACAGTCTGTGCCGGATCGAACGCCACGCTGCCTTCCGTGGTGCCGGCCGACTTCCCGTTTCCGGAAGGAGCGAGCCTGAATGTCACCACGCAGCAGCTAGCCAGCGGCAAACAGACGGTGGTGTCGTTTTCCTTCACGCAGGATGCCGGCGCCCTCTATGGCCGAATCCGCCGGTACGCGGTGGAAAAGGGCTACGACATCCCGGTCGAGAGCAAGACCGGCGGTCAGCTCACTGCGAGGAAAAGTCCGGCTGACAGCTTCGTCTTGAATATCCAGGACATGGGCGTGGTGAAGGTCGCAACCGTCAGTTTCTTCGAGGCCGGCAAATAGGCCGGACACCCTTTGCCGAGGTGCGCGTCCGCGCTCCGATGCCTCGTTCGTGGCCGTGCATCCCGCACTGGGCTAGGATTTGCTGGAAGTGCATTGAGGCACGGTTGCCGCATGCGCCGCGCGGCGGCCGGGGCATTTGCAGCAGCGTCCAGTGTGCTGCATTGTCCTGAGTATTTCCGGAAGAGGGGACTGCCCTTGAGCAAGGTCATGATCGTAACCGGCGGCAGCCGTGGGATCGGTGCGGCCACGGCGCGCATGGGAGCCGCGGCCGGCTACGCGGTCTGCGTCAGCTATCTCAGCAACGCATCGGCCGCCAACGCGGTGGTGGAATCGATCGCCGCCGAAGGCGGCAGGGCCCTGGCCGTGCCGGCGGATGTGGCCAGCGAGGCGGACGTGCCCCGGCTCTTCGAGCGGGTCGACGCCGAGCTCGGGCCGATTGCCGCGTTGGTGAACAATGCCGGCGTCGTCGAGCGCCTGGCGCGGGTGGAGGAAATGGATGCCGGGCGCCTGGGACGGGTGCTTGCCACCAACGTCACCGGCAGCTTCCTGTGCGCCCGGGAGGCGGTGAAGCGCATGTCGACCCGCCACGGCGGCGGAGGCGGCGCCATCGTCAATCTCTCGTCGGCCGCGGCACGGCTGGGTTCGCCCAACGAGTTCGTGGACTACGCGGCGGCCAAGGGCGCCATCGACACCTTCACGCTCGGCCTGTCCAAGGAGGTGGCGGAGGAGGGGATTCGGGTCAACGCGGTGCGCCCGGGCGTGATCTACACGGATATCCATGCCAGCGCCGGTGAGCCGGACCGGGTGGAGCGGGTCAAGGGCGCCGTACCGATGCGCCGGGGCGGTACGCCGGAGGAGGTGGCCCATGCCGTGCTCTGGCTGCTCTCCGACGAGGCGTCCTACATCACCGGTGCCCTGCTGGACGTGGCGGGCGGGCGATAAGCGGCCGCGCACCGGCCGTCCCCGGCTTCACCGAAGCTGGCTGTCCTTGCTGCCGCGCCGGTTGTAGCCGGCAAACGAGGCGTTTCGGGCCGCTTCCCTGTCGTGCTCGCTTTGGCAGGTGACGCACAGGCGTACGCCCGGCACCGCCTCGCGCCGCGCCTGGGGGATATCCTCGCCGCAGTCCTCGCACTGCCGCCGGCTTTCCCCGGCGGGCCGGTTGTTACGGATGCGCTGCAGGGCGTCTTCCACCGTGCTGTCGATCTGATCCTGGACCGCGCCTTCCGGCGCCCAGCCGCTGGCCATGACGATCGTCTCCGAATCGACTTTCTGCGTGATTGTCGCGGGCCTCACGGGTCCGCGTGGGGGACTCCATAGGATCTAGTTTGGGGCGCCCGGTACCTCTGGCAACCGGGCGGACCGACAGCCCGGGAAGGGTGCGCTCTGGCCGTTCAGTGAAGCAGCCACTCGATCAGCCAAAGGCTCCCCATCCCCAGGCCCAGCGTCGCCAGCACGCTGCGCGTGGTCCAGGCGACGACGGCGGCGATGACCCCGGCCAGCAGCCGTGCGTTGTGCAGGCTGAATCCGCCGTCGGGGCCGCCGTAGACGATGGCGGGCACCACGATGGCCGTTATCACGGCCGGCGGCACGTAGCGCAGCGCCCGCATCAGGCCTTCCGGCATGCTGCCGCCGCCCAGCAGGTGGATGCCGGACAGGCGCAGCAGAAACGTTCCCAGCCCGATCACCACGATCACCGTCCAGACCGCCGTGGTGCTCATGCGGTGCGTTCCCGGCGCTGGAGCATCAGCTCCGCGGCCACCCCGCTGGCGACCCCCGCGAAGGCGCCGATGCTCAGCCCGAGGTGATACGGGGCGCCATGGGCGGCCAGCGCCACGCCGCCCCCCGTCAGCGCCGCGATCACGCTCGGGCGGTCGCGGATCACCGGTACCAGCAGCACCAGGAACACCAGGGGCAGGGCAAACCCCACCTGCCAGGCCGGCGGCACGGCGGTGCCCAGCCATACGCCCAGGGCCGTCGAAATCTGCCAGAGGATCCACAGCGGCAATGCCGCGCCCAGGTAGAACCAGTGCTTCGCGCCGTGGCTCCGGCCGTAGGTGAAGCGCGTAATGCTGATCGCGTATGCCTGGTCGGTGAGGATGTAGGCCAGCGGGGCCTTCCAGCGCATCGGCAGGTGGCCCAGATGCGGCGCCAGGGAAGCGCTGTACATCACCATGCGCAGGTTGATGAGCAGCGCCGTCAGGATGATGATCATCGGCAACGCGCCGTCGCCGATGAGCTGTGCCACCACCAGCTGCGATGCGCCGGCGAAGATGATCAGGGACATGCCGATCCCCACGGAGGGGTCGAGCCCCACCTCCACGGCGGCGATGCCGGCCGTCATCCCGAACGGGATCACGCCCGGGATCATGGGCGCGACCGTCCTGACACCGTCTGCGAAGGCCTGCCCGCTGTCGCTACGCTGGGTCATCTTTGTCCGTCTTCCGTATCGCCTGATACCCGCCCCCAGAAGCCGCCGCAGTATATCAGCGCCGGGCCGGAATGCAGTCCAGCGAGAACACCCCGGCGCCGCGCCCGGCTCGCCACCCGTGAGTACGTCGCGCCCGCCTCGGTCGTGACCATCGGCGCACCGAGAGCGAGAAGCAGCGGCGCGCTATCGGCGGTGAGGAACCCGCAAAGCCGCCGACACTGCCCAGCGTGCCGTCGCCGCCCGGCGGGGGTTAAGATGCAGGGGCTGTATGGCTACGGCATCGGCATCGGCATCGACGTCGACCGCGTTCGATCCGGTTTCCCGGGAGCGCTTCATGGATGATGACATCGGAATCCAGTTCGTCGAGGCGAACGGTCTCAACTTCGAAGTTCATACCTGCGGCGACGGTGACAGGCTGGCGCTCCTGCTCCACGGTTTCCCCGAGCAGGCATACTCCTGGCGCCACCAGATGCCGCTGCTGTCCCGCCTGGGCTATACGGTCTGGGCCCCCAACCTGCGCGGCTACGGGCGCAGCAGCCGGCCGGCCCACGTTCAGGACTATCTCATGGGGCGGCTGCTGGCCGACGTGGCCGGCCTGATCGACGCCGCGGACAAGCGGTCAACGCTGCTGGTCGGCCACGACTGGGGCGGCATGCTGGCCTGGATGTTCGCACTGCAAAGGCTGCGCCCGCTGGAGCGCCTGATCGTCATGGCCATGCCCCACCCGCTGCTGTTCGCCAGGGGGCTGCGCCACGGGTCCCAGCTGCGCCGATCCTGGTACATCCTCGCCTTCCAGCTGCCCTGGCTGCCCGAGAAGGTGCTCGGCATGCGAGGCGGGCGGGTGCTCGGGGGGCTTCTGCGCCGTGCGGCGGTCGACAAAGGGCGCTTTCCCGACGAGCTGTTGGAGATATACCGCAAAGCGGCCCGGCAGCCCGGGGCGATAACGGCGATGCTCAATTACTACCGGGCCAACTTCGGCTGGTTCCGCGGGCGCCACGGAGCCGAGCACAACCGGGCTCTGGCCGCCAGGCTGGGCACACCGACGCTCATGCTCTGGGTCGAGGAGGACGTGGCGTTCAGCAACGAGCTGGTCCTTGGTACCGAGACCCTGGTGGACGATCTGACCCTGCACGCGCTGCCAGGGGTCGGCCATTTCCTGCAGCAGGAGGCGCCCGAAACCGTCAATGCCCTGATGGAAGACTGGCTCAGGGGTGGGACCGGATAGGCGGCGCATGCGGGGGAGGCGCTATTAACTCCCCTCTGTGCTTCAGGACGATGCCCGGCCGAGGCGGCGTCCGCGGTGAATGGCCGCAGGGTTCTTCGTTGACCTATTGGCAGGTCTCGGCGCCGCTGCGGGGCGGAACCGGTCGCGTTTTCGCGCGAGTGCGCTATATGTGCTGGGGAGGCGGTGCGTGATAACACCATCAGTGGCCGGCGGCACGTGCGGCTGTCGGTCGCGCACGGCACAACAACACGACGGGGGTATGATGGCTGTTGCCCGATCTCGTAGCGCCCGCGTACTGGGCGCCGCGCTCTGCGTCTGTACCGCGGCCGCTGCGGCCCAGGAAACCGACGGTGGGACGCTGCAGCTGAAAGAGATTACGGTTACCGCGCCGCGGGTGGAGACGCCGTTGGAACGGGTTCCCGGTGCCGTGGGTGTGGTCGGAAAGGAGGAAATCCAGCGCGCCCGGCAGGGGATCGGCATGGACGAGTCGCTGAACGCCATCCCGGGCGTGTTCATGCAGAACCGTTACAACTTCGCCCAGGATCTGCGGATCTCAATACGCGGTTTTGGTGCCCGGACGCCGTTCGGCATTCGCGGCGTCAAGATCCTGGTGGACGGTATTCCGGCCACGCTGCCCGACGGCCAGGCGTCCGTGGACGCCATCGACCTGGATACCGTGGAACGCATGGAAGTGCTGCGCGGCCCGTCCTCCTCGCTGTACGGCAACGCCTCGGGCGGGGTCATCAATATCATCACCGAGGACGGGACGCCGGAACCCTACCTGGAAGGGCGGTCCGAGCTCGGCTCCTACGGGTTCTCCAAACACACCCTCAAGGGCGGCGGTCAGCAGGGCAGCAGCAACTACTTCGGCGCGCTTTCCCGGCTCGACTACACCGGTTACCGGGACCATAGCGCCACCGAGTCCACCAAGGTGAACGGGAAGCTCCGCTACGACCTGGGCGGCGGCGACACACTGACCGCGGTGGTATCGGCCGTGGATTCGCCCCAGGCCCAGGATCCGGGCGCCCTGACCGCCGACCAGGTCAAGCAGGACCGGCGCCAGGCGAGTCCGGGCAACCTGCAGTACGACGCCGGCGAAGAGCTGGACGAGCAGACGGTGGGTACCGTCTACGACACCCACCTGGCCCGGCACCATGAGCTGCGCCTGCGCGCGTACTCGGTCTGGCGCGACTTCGCCAACCGTCTGCCGTTCACCGACGGCGGCATGGTGCGTTTCAACCGCTGGTTCACCGGCGGCGGTGCCGTCTACACCTATGACGCCGATCTGGCCGGCCTCGACAACCGCTTCCTGTCCGGGCTGGACCTGGAGAGGCAGCGGGACAACCGGCAGCGTTACGACAACCTGGACGGGGAGCGCGGCGACCAGACCTTCGATCAGGTAGAGACGGTCTCCAACGTGGGCGCATACGTGCAGAACGAGACAGGGCTGACCGACCGCCTGAGCTTCACGGTCGGTGCGCGTTACGACGAGGTGACCTTCGACGTCAACGATCACTTCCTCTCCGACGGCGAGGACGACTCCGGAAGCCGCACGCTGAGCGAGGTCAGCCCGAAGGCCGGCCTGACCTACCGGCTGTCGCCGGCGTTCGTTCCCTACGCCAACGTTTCCAGGTCGTTCGAGACGCCCACGACGACGGAGCTGGCCCGTTGCCAGGGCGGAGGCCTGAGCGGATCGCTGGATGCCCAGACCGCGACCAACTACGAGATCGGCGCCAACGGCCGGCCCGCGGCAGGACTCCGGTACAGCGTCGCGCTGTTCAGCATCGACGGTGCCGACGAGATCGTGCCCCAGGGGTGCCCCGGCCAGCCGGGCCGCGACTACTACGTCAACGCCGGCAAGACCCGGCGCAACGGCCTGGAGCTGGGACTGGACGCGCAGCTGGCCAGCGGCCTCGACGCCCGGCTGGCCTATACCTACTCGGACTTCCGGTTCGACAGGTTCTCCACAGACGGCACGAGCTTCGACGGTAACAGGATACCCGGCGTGCCCAGGCACAGTGCCTATGGATCGCTGGAGTACCGCCATCGCTCGGGCCTGTTCACCGCCGCGGAGGTCCACTACGCGGGTGACTTCTACGCGGACAATGGCAACACCGTAGAGACTGACGCGTACACCGTTGCCAACATCCGCGCCGGCTGGACACGCTTCGTGGGCCGCTGGGAGCTCACGGCCTTCGGCGGGGTGAACAACGTCTTCGACGAACGCTACAACAGCAATGTCCGGATCAACGCCTTTGGCGGCCGCTACTTCGAGCCCGCGCCGGAACGCAATTATTACGGCGGGCTGAAGGTGCGCTACGACTTCGCCGGTTCCTACTGAGCCGGGTGTCGTCAGCCGGCTTTAGCCCCCTTGGCTGCGGTAGACGGCCCGACCCGGTGCCCCCACCGGGCTGACGGGCGATTTCTGTCCTACGCTTTCCGGATGACACCCCCTCCAGCGACGCCCCAGGCAGGGAGTTGCCCGTCATGTCCCAGACAGCCACGGAAGCCATCCGCAACATAGCCCTGGTGGGGCCGACCGGGGCGGGGAAGACCACGCTTGCAGAGTCGCTGCTCCATGCCGCCCAGGCCGTCAGCACCCCGGGCAGCGTGGAGCGGGGTACCACGGTGAGCGACGCCGATCTCCAGGAACAGGCATTCCACCACTCCATAGCCGCGTCGGTCCTCGGGATGGACTGGCAGGGCACGCGCCTGAACGTCATCGACACGCCCGGGTATCCCGATTTCCTCGGCCAGTGCCTGACGGCGCTGCCGGCCGTGGAGACTGCCGCCGTCGTGATCAATGCCCAGGCGGGTATTGAGAGCATGGCCCGGGAGATGATGGAGCGCACCGCCGCTCAGGGACTCTGCCGCGCCGTCATCGTCAACAGGATCGACGCCGAGGAGGCGAACCTGGAAGACCTGCTGGGAGCGGTCCGGGAGACCTTCGGCGCCGAGTGCCTGGCGCTGAATCTGCCAGCAGAGGGGGCCTCGACGGTGGCGGACTGCTTCTTCGAGCCCGCCGGCAGCTCCGACTTCTCGTCCGTCGCGGCCATGCACGAGACCCTGGTGGATCAGGTGGTGGAGGTGGACGAAAAGCTGATGGCACTGTTCCTGGAGCAGGGGGAGGCCCTGAGCGCGGAGCAGCTGCATGGGGCGTTCGAGAGGGCGCTGCGCGAAGGCCATCTGATTCCGGTGTGCTTCACGTCCGCCAAGACGGGGGCCGGCGTCCAGGCGCTGCTGGAGGTGTGCCGCCGCCTGCTGCCCAACCCGGCCGAAGGCAATCCGCCGCCCTTCCTCCGGGACGACGGCCAGGGGTCGCGGGCATTCCCCATCGTGCCCGAGGCGGAAGCGCACGCGCTGGCCCATGTGTTCAAGGTGGAGCACGACCCGTTTGCGGGGAAGCTGTCCGTGTTCCGGGTCCATCAGGGTGTGGTCCGCAGGGAAGGCCGCTTGTTCGTCGGCGACGGCAGCAAGCCGTTCAAGGTGAACAACCTGTTCCGCCTGCAGGGCCGGGAGCGGAAGGAGATCGACTGCTGCGTGGCCGGCGATATTGCCGCCGTGGCCAAGGTGGACGCCATCGGGTTCGACGACGTGCTGCACGACTCCCACGACGAAGACCACATCCACATGCGGCCCGTGACCCTGCCGACGCCGGTGTTCGGGCGCGCGCTCCGGGCCCGGCAGCACGGCGACGAGCACAAGCTCTCGGAGGTGCTCGCCAAGTTGGTGCAGGAGGACCCCGGTCTGCGGGTGGAGCACGACGCCGCGGCCAACGAGACAGTGCTTCGGGGGCTCGGCGAGCTGCACCTGAGCATGACCCTGGAGAAGATGCAGCAGCGCTTCAACGTGGCCGTGGACGCCTCGGTGCCGTCCGTCCCCTATCGTGAGACGGTCACCGTCCGCGCCGAAGGTCATCACCGGCACAAGAAGCAGACCGGCGGGGCCGGTCAGTTCGGCGAGGTCTCCCTGCGGGTCGAGCCGCTGCCCCGGGGGGCCGGGTTTGAGTTCGTCAACGCCATTCACGGCGGGGCCATCCCCGCCAGCCTGGTACCGGCCGTGGAGAAGGGGGTGCGGCAGGTCATGGATTCCGGGGCCGTCAGCGGTCACCCGATGCAGGACGTCCGGGTGACGGTCTACGACGGCAAGACGCATCCGGTGGATTCCAAGGAGGTGGCCTTCACCGTCGCCGGCCGCAAGGCGTTCCTGGACGCGGTGCGCAACGCGAAGCCGGTCATTCTGGAACCCTATGTGCACATGACGATCGACGCGCCCGGCGCCAGCCTGGGCGACATCACCGGCGACCTCTCCGCGCGGCGCGGGCGCATCCAGGACACCGTCTACCAGGCCGAGAGGGTCGTCGTTCGGGCCGTGGCGCCGATGGCCGGGCTGGAGGACTATTCCTCGAAGCTGAAATCCATGACCGCTGGCGAAGGCCGGTTCAGCCTGGAGCCCAGCCACTACGAGCCGGTGCCGCCGGCCGTGCAGGAGCAGCTGACCGCCGCGTACCGGCCGCAAGCGGAGGAAGCCTGATCCTAGCTTTCCAGGAAGCGGCGCAGCGTGTCCGCCGTCTCCTGGGGCCGCTCGATCCAGAAAAGATGGCCGGCGGGGGAGAGCTCCACCAACTCGGCGCCGGGGATGCGCTCGACCAGCAGGCGGCTGTTGGCTTCGGGAATGATCTGATCCGGTATCCCGGTAATGACCAGGGTGGGCTGGGAGAGGTCGGGCAGCCGGTCCCAGGTGTCGTGGCCGTTCACCGCCTCGCGCCTGCGGCCGAGGGCCTGGGGATCCAGCGGCAGCCTGCGGCGCGCCTCCGTCATCCGGTCCACGATCTCCGGGTGTGCCTGGAGCCATGGGCCGGTGAAGCAGGCCTCGACGAAGCGCTTGACGCGTTCCTCGGTGGACAGGGCCTCGCTGGTGTAGACGTAATCGATGGTTTCCCGGGGCGGCGCCACGGCGTTGGGGCCGCCGGCGGTGGTGCAGCCCAGGACAAGCCGGCGCACTTTCTCCGGATGCCGCAGGGCAAGCTCCTGGGCGATCATCCCGCCCATGGAGACGCCGAACACGGCTGCCGACTGGAAACCGACGGTGTCCATCAGGGCCGCGGTGTCGTCGGCCAGATCGCGGATGCCGAAAGGCTCGTCCGGCTTGTCGCTGCGGCCGGAGCAGCGCTGGTCGAAGGTTAGCAGCCGGTAACGGTCACCGAGGGCTTCCGTGAGCCCGGCGAAGTTGGTGGCGTCGCCCTGCAGCCCGTGGATGCACACCAGCGGATCGCCGGTGCCCTGAACCTCGTAGAAAAGCTCGACGCCATGAATGCTCGCCCTTGCCACGTTCGTTGACCTCCGTCGCTTCCTCTGCCGGCGTGTCCGCAGTCTCGCCCCGCGGCCGGGGCGCTCTAAAGCACCGTGGTCAGCGCCAGCATCCAGCCGGGCGGGGTAACGCCGGACAGGCCGTAACCGATAAAGACGGCCGTGTACAGCAATCCGAGGATGAACGCGGTCAGGCCCAGCTGTTCCATCCGCGTGAGTTTCCGACGCTTTTCTTCCATCATGAACCCGGTATCGATTGACGGTGATGTCTGCGCTCGCGCTGCGGCCGGGAGGATCCCGGCCGACGGATAGTTTGCACGAATAAGACGCCGCTGTCGTGGCCGGCGCTCCGCCGAGCGCACCTAACCAGAAGGATAACAATGCCCATGCGATACAACGAGTTCGAACAGCCTATCGGCCCGTCGGTGGGTGACTGGGCGCCACCTCCGCCGCCCCGGCGCGAGCGCCTCGAAGGGCGCTTCTGTCATCTCGAGCCGCTGAATCCGGCCCGTCACGCCGGCGCGCTGCATGCGGCCATGGCGTCGGAACCGGACGCACGCGGGTGGACCTATCTGCCCTACGGTCCGTTCGGTTCCTCCGCCGAGTACCGGCGCTGGATGGACACGGCCTGCAAGACCGACGACCCGCTGTTCTTCGCCATCGTGGAGCGTGCCGGCGGTGAGCCCGTCGGCCTGGCCAGCTATCTGCGCATCGCGCCTGGTGCCGGCTCCATCGAGGTGGGGCATATCCGCTACTCGGACCGGCTCAAGCGCAGGCCGGCGGCCACCGAGGCCATGTATCTGATGATGCGCCGGGCTTTCGAGCTGGGATACCGGCGCTACGAGTGGAAATGCGACGCCTTGAACGCGCCCTCCCGCGCCGCCGCGCAGCGTCTGGGGTTCTCCTTTGAGGGTGTCTTTCGTCAGGCGACGGTGTACAAGGGCCGAAGCCGCGACACCGCCTGGTACGCCGCCATAGACGCCGAGTGGCCGCGCCTGCGCGAGGCCTTCGAGCAGTGGCTCGATCCCGCCAACTTCGACGGTGACGGCCGGCAGCGAGCCCGGCTCGGCGCGCTGACCGGGCCCATCCTCGTCCGGCGCGGGTAGCCCGCATATCTCACCGATTCACGGCTGCGGTCGCGATCTAACGGCCAATCCCGCGTTGCGCTCGGTCCGGGTGCTCGACGTACTGTGGAGTACGTCTGCGCGCCCGAACTCTCCCGCGCCTTACCGAGGCACCGCTTTACAGCACCAGGCCGAACTCGAAAGCCACGATGGCAGGTACGTCGACGTCATAGCCGGCCGGGTTGACCACTCGGCGTATATGCCGGGCCGTCGGCCCGTTGACCTCCGGCTCGGCGGCCAGATTGAGCAGGAGCCGTTTGTCGTAAGCCTGGCCGTCCGGGGTCTGGACCAGCAGCACGGTCGGACGGAGACGGCTCTCCGGGCTGCTGCCCACCACCACCCCCAGGGCGCCGTTGTCCAGCTCCACCAGGCTCCCCACCGGGAAGATGCCCACGCAGTGGATGAATTCCTGAACCAGCTTGGCCCCCAGGGTACGCTCGCTTTCGTTGTACAGGTCCTGGAGCACCTCGTCGGCCGGCCGGCCGGCTCGATAGGGGCGGTCGGTGGTGAGGGAATCGTAGAGATTGACCAGGGCCACGATACGCACGTGGTCGGGAATCTCCACCCCGGTCAGCCCCCGGGGGAACCCTTTGCCGTCGATGCGCTCGTGATGCATCCGGACGATGTCGAGCACCTCTTCCGGGATGTCCTTGTTCTGGCGGAGAATCTCGACGCCTTCATCCGGATGGCACCGGACGATCTCCCAGTCCTGGACATTGAGCGGGGCCTGTTTGCGGAGGATTTCCGGCGGCTGGTTGACCTTGCCCACGTCGTGCAGGAGCGCGCCGAGGCCGAGATTCGCTAGCTGGGTGCCGCGCAGGCCGAGGTACATGCCGAAAGCGAGGGTGAGCACGCAGACGTTGACCGAATGCGCCGAGGTGTACTCGTCCTTTTTCTTGAGATTGGTGAGCCACATCGACGCGCTGGCATTGCTGGAGACCTGGGCCGTCATGTTCTCCACCACGCGCCGCGCCTGCTGCGTTCGCACGGTGCGCCCCAGCCTCGCGTCCTCCCAGGACTGGTGCAGGAAGTCTATCGCCTCCGAGCGCGTCGCGGCCGCGGCGCGTACCCGCTTTGCGAACCGACCCTTGTCGGGATGGCGTACACTGCCGACGGCTGCCGATATGTCGGTCTGGCCCGGGTCGGCGTTCCCTTCGGTCTCCGGCCCCTCCAGATCGGCCTGCAGATCCGAATAGGCTGGGTCCCGGGAACGCGCCTCCTCGACGTATACGAAGCTGCAGTGTTCCCGGAGGATCCTCAGGTCTTCGTCATTGTCGATGACGAAGCCCTGGAACATGACGGGCACCTCGTTCCAGGGCCGGTCGGGCTCCGCCACATACAGGCCGTGGCGGAGCAGCGCCACTGGGACTCGGGTGAGATAGTGAACCTCGGTCATTGGCGTAAACCTTGAAAGTGAATGAACCACGCCCGTGGCGCCGAGCAACGGCGGCCCATAACCTTAACCGTCTGGCGCCCGCTCTTGTGCCGGAACACGCAGGCCGATGCCGCGAATCCATTGGAGTGGAACGCGGGCGGGCAGCCAACAGCCACGGAGCATATCCCGGCGGGCGGCACGACGCCCTTGCCGACGCGTCTTCCCGGTCGCCCCTTCGTGGCCCCTGGCCGTCGCAGGCGGCGTGCCTGTCCGGCGCACGACTGGGATTAGTATCATTCGCCGGATAGCCCGTGCCGTGCGCGTTCGCACATTCCAGCCCTCCCGTCGCGTCGCAGCGCATGACCTTTCCCTTGAGCGGTCCGTATCGCCACAAGGCATTTCCTACGGCTGCTCGTCCTCGGCCCAGTAGAAATACCGGCGGCGGGTGAGACGATGCGGTTTTTCACTGGCCCCGCCAATTCCCGTCAGCCGACCACGGTTTCCTCAACGCGCTTGCGGGAGAACACGCGTTTCAAGTCCTCCAGGATGACGTACAGGCACGGCGTGAGCAGCAGGAGAATGGCCGTGGCGAACAGCAGGCCGAAGCCGAGTGAGATGGCCATGGGGATCATGAACCGCGCCTGGATGGAGGTCTCGAAGATCATCGGTGCCAGTCCGCCGAAGGTGGTTAGGGTGGTCAGCATGATGGGCCGGAAACGGCGCACGCCGGCCAGTGCGACCGCCGTGAACGGATCGTCGCCTTCGGCGCGGCGGGCGTTGGCGTAGTCCATGAGCACCAGCGAGTCGTTCACCACCACGCCGCTCAGGGCAATGATGCCCATGATGCTGATCACGCTCAGGCTGTAGCCCATGATTAAGTGGCCGAGTATGGCGCCCACCACGCCGAAGGGGATGGCCACCATGATCACGGCGGGCTGCGTGTAGCTGCGAAACGGGATGGCCAGCAGGGCGTAGATGCCCAGCAGAGCCAGCGTCACCGTCGTGAAGAAGCTCTCTATGGCGTCGCGCATGCTCGCCTGGCGGCCCTCGAAGCTGTACGTCAGGCCGGGGTAGTCGTTCATGAGCCGAGGCAGCAGCGTGCCGCGGAGGGTGGACAGCACCTGGTTGCTGGTCTCCAGCGGCTCCACGTTGGCGCTCACGGTCAGCGTTCGTCGGCCGTCCTGGCGGGTGATCTGCGTCAGCGCCCGGCCGCGGGTAATGTCCGCCACCTGGTCCAGCGGCACGTAGGTGCCCGCGGGGGTGTGGATCATGAGCGAGGAGACGGCCGCCTCGCTCCGGGTCTCGCTGGCCGGCAGGCGCACCCGGACCGTGACCTCGTTGCCCCCGCGCAGCAGCTTGAAGGCCTCGTCGCCGTAGAACGCGGCACGGATCTGCCGGCCCAGGTCGTTGGCGGTCAGCCCCAGCGCCCGGCCCGATTCCGTGAGTCGGAAGTTCCACTGCGGTTTGCCGGGCTGGTAGCCGTCGTTGACGTCGGTGACCCCGTCCACCTCCGAGAGCCAGCCGGCCAGGGAGCGCGCCGCCCGATTCAGGGTGTCGGTATCGCTGTGGCTGAGCTGCACGGTGACCGCCGCGCCCCCGCCCGGCCCGCCGCGATCGGTGTCGAAGCGCAGGTAGTCGACGCCCGGTACGTCGCCCAGTGCCTGTCGCCACTTGCGGGCCATCTCCGCCGTGCTGATGGGGCGTACGCCCGGCTCGGTCAGGTAGGCGCGCACCTCAACCTCGTTGTCCTCCACGTAAGCGTAGATACCGCGGCTGAGCTGGTCGCCGCCGTTGGCGGCGATGACCTTCCGGGCGGCGTCCACGAGCTTGTCCCGCGTTGCCGTCACCACCGGCGCGGGGGTACCGGGCGGCAGCTGCGCAGTCAGCTCCGCCGTGTCCGATTCGACGCGCGGCATGAGGATGAACCCCATGCGTCCGCTGAGGGGATAGGCCACGGTCACGGTGAGTATGGCCAAGGCGGCCGCCAGGGTTGCGTAGCGGTAGCGCAGGACGAGCCGCAGGAAGGGGCCGTAGACGTTTTCGACGAAACGCGAGAATGCGTTGCTGAAACGCTGCTGGCCTTGGTGCAGCCAGGCGCCGAGGCGGGTGCGGTGTTCCTCGCGTACGTGGGCAAGGTGGGCGGGAAGCACGACCAGCGCCTCGACCAGGGAGATGACGAAGACGGTGCTCACGACAGCGGGAATCACCGCCCAGAGCTGACCGAAGGCACCGGGGATCATGGCCAGCGGCAGGAATGCCACCACATTGGTGAGCACGCTGAAGATCACGGGCACGGCGATATCGCGCGCGCCCTGCACGGCCGCCTCCACGAAACCCATGCCGCGCTGGCGGTACTCGTAGATGTTTTCGCCGGCGACGATGGCGTCGTCCACCACGATGCCCAGGGCAATGATGAATGCGAACAGTGAGATCATGTTGATGGACACGCCCAGCCAGGGCAGGAACAGGAAGGCACCAAGGAACGAGGTGGGAATGCCCACCGTCACCCAGAAGGCCAGCTTGAACTCCAGGAAGGCGCTCAGCAGCAGCAGAACCAGCACCAGCCCGTAGAACGCATTCTTCATCAGCAGCTCCAGGCGCTGCTGGTAGATCTGGGAGCGGTCGCGCTGGATGGCGTAGCCGATGTCCGGCGGCAGATCCGCCATGATGTCCGGCAGGGCCTTCCTGGCGGCGTTGGCCACGCCGATGGGGGTCTGGTCGCCGACGCGGGCGATACCCAGCTCGATGGCGGGCTTGCCGTCGTAGGTGGACATCTGCACGGTGTCGTCCGCAAAGCCGTCGCTGATCTTGGCCACGTCGCCGAGCCGCACCAGGGCGCCGCCGGAGCCCCGACGGACCACGATGTCGCGGAACTCGGCAGCCCGCTCCCGCCGGCCCTGGACCTGCAGCAGCAGCGTGCCGCTGCGCGTGTCGACCGTGCCCGCCGAGTGGTCCTGGGCATTGGCGGCAACGGCATCGGCCACGGCCGAGAAGCTCAGGCCGTAGGACCGCAGCCGGCCCTCGTCCACGTCGATGTGGATCTCGTGGTCGCGCACGTCCTGCAGATCGACCCGGGTGACGCCGGGGCTCTGCAGCAGCCGGTCCCGGACCTGTTCGGCCGCCGCCCTCAGGCTCTGGCGTGGCACGTCGCCGTAAATGAGCAGGTCCAGCACGTCCCGCTGCCACCCACTGAGGCTGACCTGAGGCTGCTTGGCGTCCTCCGGAAACGTCTCGATGCGGGATACGGCCTGGTCCACGTCCTGGAAGACCACCTGCCGGTCGGCCCCGCTGATCAGCTCCAGCTGGACGATACCGCTGCCCTCGCTGGCGGTTGAGGTGACCTTGTCGATGCCGTCCAGGCCGCGCACGGCCTCCTCGATGGGCAGGATGATGCCCTGTTCGATCTCCTTGGGGGTGGCGCCCGGATAGCGAACGGTCACCGTGACCACGTCCACGTCGAACCTGGGGAACACCTCCTGAGTGATCCGCGTGGTCATGTACAGCCCGCCGACCAGCAGGACCAGCATGAGCAGGTTGGGCGCCACCCGGTGGTTGACCAGCCAGGCGATTACGCCCTCCGAGCGGGACCCATGCCCGCTCATCGGCCGCTCTCCGAGGTGTCCGGCACTGCAACCTGGCGTACGCGCAGCGGCATACCCTCGTCCACGGCGGTGATGGTGCTGGTGACGATGCGTTCGCCGGCCTCAAGCCCTCCGGCGATCAGCACGCGCTCGTCGTCGCGGTAGGCGACCTCCACGGGACGGCGCTCCAGGCGGTCCTGGTCGTTCATGACCCAGACGGTGTTGCCGTCCCGCAGCCAGGCCGGGTCAATGGATACCGCGTGCTGGAGGACGCGGCCGCGGATACGCCCGCGCAGAAAGGCACCGATGATCAGCCGCGGTTGGCCGGCGTTGGCCGGGGTCAGGGCGAGGGGATCGTCCACCGCTACCAGGACCTTGGCCATGCGGGCGTTCTCGTCCAGGTCGCCGAGGATGCGCAGCACCTGGCCGGTGCGGTGCTCCCCCTGGCGCCAGACCGAGTCGTAGTCGAGCGTGACCCGGGAGCCGTCACCGTCGTCGCTCTCGCCCGGCGTCTGCACCCAGCGCAGGTCCGCCACTGGAACGGACAGCTCGACCCACCAGGTGCCGACGCCCGCGAGTTTCGCCAAGGCCGTGCTGGTCGTGACCTGGGCTCCGGGTGCGACGTCGCGTTCCAGCACGAGTCCCCGGTAGGGCGCGGTCACCTTGGTCCGCTGCAGATCGAGCCGGGCCTGGTCGAGGCTGGCCTTGGCCGAGTCCACGCTGGCATGGGCGGAGGCCAGCTGGGGCTTGCGCAGCATCAGCGCCTGCTCCCCGTCGCTCGCCGGCTGCTTTAGCAGCTGATACTCGCGGCGCGCGATGGCCTGCTGGCCCTGTTCCAGTGACAGATCCGCCTGGGCGCGGGTCAGATCCGCTTGCGCCTGGCGCACGCGCAGCTGGTAGTCCCGGTCGTCCAGGGTGACCACCGGTGCGCCCTCGTCGAGCAGCGTCCCGGGGTCCAGCCCGTCGGCCACGGTCCTCACACGGCCGGCAACCTCCGGAGTCACGGTGGTCTGGCGGGAGGGGCGCACGGCGCCCCAGGCGGCGACGGTTACGGGGACGTTCGCCAGCTGTACGGGCGTCACTTCCACCAGCCGCGGCTGGCGCTGCGGCGGCTCGTGCCGTCCGGCGCGCGGCTTGGAGGTCATCAGGTGAAACCCGAGGAGAGCGGCCAGCCCGAGCAGCGCCAGGACCGCCGCGGCCTGGATGATCATGCCCCGCCGGCCGGGGCGCTGGCCCCCGGTACCGGTCGGCCGGTCGTGACGGAATGCTTCCATTGATCGGCTACTCCCGTGGTTCCGCATCGGCCGTATCCGTCGGCTCCGAGCCGGCGGCAAGCGCCCGCGCCAGCGTGATACGGTCCTGAATGAGCGCCCAGTGGGCATCGAGCCGGCTGCGCTCGGTGTCCTGCAGGCTGGACAGCGCGTCCAGCACGTTCAGATAGTCGGTGGCTCCGTTCATGTAGCGGTTGCGCAGCTGGTCCAGGGCGTCCTGGGCCAAGCGGACCTGCCTGTCGAGGCTGTCCAGGCTCTGGCGGTCGCGGTGCTCGGCCACCAGCGCGTCCTGTACCTCCCGGACGGCCCCGAGGACGGTCTGGGCGTAGTCTGCGAGCGTGCCCCGCACCGCTTCCCGGGCCCGCTGGGCCTCGGCGCGGCGCTGGCCGCCGTCGAACAGGGGCGCCGTCAGGTTGGCGGCGAGCGTGCTCAACCAGTCGTTGAACACGGCGCCCGGGGTCGTGGCGCTGCTCTGCAGCGACGCGGACAGGTCGATGCGCGGGTACTGGGCCGCGATGGCCGCGGCGGCCTCGGCGTTGGCGGATCGTACGCGCAGGAAGGCTGCCTCCAGGTCGGGCCGCTGCCGGAGCCACTCGGCGGGTATGCCCGCCGCGGGCAGGGCCGGCACCGCGGTCAGCTTGGAGCGCTGCGGCGCCGCCAGCTCGCCGGGCGGCCGGCCCAGCAGCACGGCCAGCTGATGCCGCAGCAGGCTGGTCTGCGCCCGGGCCTCCGCCAGGCTTGCCCGGGTCTGCTCCACCAGCTGCTGCTGGCGCAGGACCTCATCGGCGGAGGCCTGGCCGTTGCGGTAGCGCAGGGTCACCAGCTCCTGGATGTGGCGGTTGGTTTCCAGCTGACTCTGCAGTAGATCGACCAGGGCGCGCTGCCGAGTCAGGCTGTAGAACGTCCCGGCCACGTCTGCGGATACGGTGACGGCCGCGGCGCGCAGATCGGCCGCCGTGGCGGCGCTCTCCATCTCGCTGGCCCGGGCGGCGGCATCGATGCGGCCCCACAGATCCACCTCGTAGGATGCCGCCAGGCCGGCGGTGTAGCTGTTGTCGGTCCGGGTGGCGGTCCGGGTGGCGGTGTCGCTGCTGCGGCGGGTGCGCGACGCTTCGCCGTCCGCCTCCAGCGACGGCCACAGGCCGGCGGAGTCCCGCCGCGCCACGGCCTGCGCCTGGCGCAGGCGGGAGCGGGCCAGAGCCAGCGAGAAGTTGCCGACGAGGGCCTGCCGGACCAGGTCGTCCAGGGCCGGGTCATCGAAATAGCGCCACCAGTGCTCGGGCAGCGGCTTCGTGCCGGCGTCGGCGAAACGCTGCGGCAGTGGCGCCTCGTCCCGCGTGGGTTCCGGCGGCGCCATGGCACAGCCCCACAGCAGCGCGGGCAGCAGCAGGGCGGCGATGAGGCTGTTTCGTCGGAGGTTGAACGGGCGCGGGCGCATTGTGATCTGATTGGTCGTTGGTTCGACGGCTGTGGTGATTATTCCCTGTGGCGGCGGACCTGGAAACGGCGAGTTTGTAGCGAATCATTTCCCGCCCGGTCTCTGTTACATCCTGTTACAACATCGCGCCGACAGGCGCGCTGCAAAGCCCGATAATGCGCTATCGACAGCATGATTACAGCCGCGGGCAGGGCGTTGGCGAGGACGGAAACGGCAATGGCGGAGAGTCCGGCCGCACACATTCTGGTGGTGGACGACCACCGTGAGATCCGCGAGGCGCTGGAGGATTACCTCCAGGTCAACGGCTTTCGCGTGAGCACGGCGGAGGACGCGGCCGCTGCCCGGCGTCTGCTGGAGCGCCACGATTTCGATCTGGTCATACTCGATATCATGATGCCGGGCGAGGATGGCCTGTCGCTGTTCCGTTCCCTGCGCGAGAGCAACCGAGTGCCGGTGATCTTCCTGACCGCCATGGCGGAAGAGGTGGACCGCATCGTCGGCCTGGAGCTGGGTGCCGACGACTATCTGGTCAAGCCGTTCAGCCCGCGGGAGCTGCTGGCGCGGGTGCGTGCCGTGCTCCGGCGCTGGTACGAGCTGCCGCCGGGGCGCTCCGCGGAGCTGCCGGCGCGGCTGCGCTTCGACATCTGGATTCTGGACACGGCCAGCCGCCGCCTCGAGGGGCCCGACGGGGAAGTGGTGCTGAGCAGCGGGGAGTACGCGCTGCTGCTAGCGTTCCTCCGGCACCCCGGCGCGGTCCTCAGCCGCGATGAGCTGCTCGGCATGACCCGGGGCCGGGAGGCGAAGGCCTACGACCGCAGCATCGACATCCAGGTGAGCCGGCTGCGCCGCAAGCTGGAGCAGGACCCGTCCGACCCGCGCCTGATCGTGACCCAGTGGGGCGGCGGTTACGTCTTGACGGCCCGGGTGGAGCGTCTGCCGTGAAGTTGTGGCCGCGCAACCTCGGGGCCCGAATGACGGCGCTGCTGCTGGCAGCGCTGCTGCTGGCCCAGCTCGTCAGCCTGGGTATCTTTCTGGTAGACCGGCGCAGCTTCATGCGCGATGTGGTGGAGGAATCGCTGACTTCGAGGCTGCCGGCCGTGGTACGCGCGCTGCGGGATCTGAGCCCGGGCAGCCGAGACGAAGTGCTCGCCGCGCTGGGCTCGCGCTGGAGCCGCTATGCGGTGGGGGACGCGGCGCTGGCGTCGGCCGGCGCGGATGACCTTCCGGCAATGGCGGAAAGGATCGATCATGCCCTGGGCCTGTCGGGCGGCGCGACGCACCTGGCGCTGACCGCGCCGGAGACCGCGTCGCTGCTGGGTCCCGCCTCGCGGGTGGCCTCCGACGCCGCGGCCGTGCTGCAGGTCTCGGTACCGCTTGGCGACGGGCGCTGGCTGAACATCGAACGCCCCATCTACCCTGCCTGGTGGCATTTCGCCTGGCGGATGGGCCTGCCGCTGCTCGTTTCGGCGCTGGCGGTGCTGCTCACGGCCGCGCTCATGGCCCGGCGCATTACCCGGCCGCTCGCCCAGCTCGCCGACAGTGCCGAGCGTCTGGGGCGGGGCGAGACGGTACCGGCGCTGCCGGAGCGGGGTCCGGACGACGTGGCCCGAACCGTGCGCGCCTTCAACCTGATGAGCGAGCGTCTGCAGCGCTTCGTGGACGACCGGACGCGCATGCTGGCGGCGGTCTCTCATGACCTGCGGAGCCCGATCACGGCGCTGCGCATCCGCGCCGAGATGATCGGCGACGATACGACCCGCGAGCGCATTGTCCGATCGCTGGACGAGATGCACGGGATGGTGGAGGCAACCCTGGGGTTTGCCCGGGCCGAAGCTCAGACCGAAGAGACCCGCGAAATCGATCTTGCGGGGCTGATGCGTGACGTGGCCGGCGACGCCGACCCGGCTGGTGGCCGGGTCCGTCTCCAGGTGCCGGTCGGACCGCTGTGGTACCGGTGCCGTCCCATCGCCATGTCGCGGGCGCTGCGCAACGTGATCGACAACGCGCTGCGTTACGGCGGCAGCGCGGCCGTGACGCTCCGGACCAATGGCGGCGGCATCGTCGTGACCGTCGAAGACGAGGGGCCGGGGATCGAGCCGTCGATGCTGGAGAAGGCTTTCGAGCCGTTCTTCCGCATCGAGCCCTCGCGCAGCGGCGAGACCGGCGGCCACGGGCTGGGGCTGGCGATCACCCGGACCATCGTTCATTCCCACGGCGGACGTATAGAGCTGGAGAATCGTTCCGAAGGCGGGCTGCGGGTCGTCATCCGGCTGCCGTGACCATAGCCGCCCGGGACGGCCCCGGCCGCGGGGCCTCGGACACGGCTCAGGCCCGAACCTCCAGGGCAGCGCGCAGCCCGCCGAAGCGCCGCCGGTACCGGGCGGGGGTCAGGCCTACCTTGCGGCGGAACAGCCGGCCGAAGAAGCTGGCGTCCTCGTAGCCTACTTCCAGGGCCACTATCTCCACCGGGAGCGTGCTGGTTTCCAGAATCTGCTTGGACTCCTCCAGGCGCAGGGTATGCACGTACTCCATAGGAGAGAGCCCCGTGGCCAGCTTGAAGCGTCGGGCGAAGCTGCGTTCGGGCAGGCCGGAAAGGCGCAGCATGGCGGACACCGGTGACGGCGTCCGGTAGTGCTCTGCGATCCACGTCTGACAGCGTGCGATGACCGCGTCCTCCACCTGGCGGCTGCGCGCAAGCACTGCGAACGGTTGCTGGCCCACGTCATGCCAGTCGATGAGGTAGAGACGGGCCAGCCGCATCGCCTCGTCCACATTGCTGAACCTTGCAACGAGGAACAGCGCCAGGTCGTGCCAGGACGTGCCGCCGCCAGCCATGACGATCCGCCCGCCATCGGTCTCCACCAGGGCCTGCTGGGGGTGAACCCGGACGTCCGGATAGGCGGCCAGTGTGTCGCAGTAGAGCCAGTGGGTGGTGGCATCGTTGCCTTTGAGCAGCCCGGCTTCGGCCAGCAGCACCGCCCCCGAGCACGCCGTGGCCAGTATGGTGTCGGCCTTCCGGCACCGGTGCAGCCAGGCGATCTCGGCGTCGTAGCGGCCGGCCAGCGGCGTATCGGGGGCCAGCATGACTTCAGGCACGCAGAGCAGGTCGGGTGTGCCGTCGAGGTCGCCATCCGGGGTGATCCGAATGCCATTGGCGATGCGCAGCGGGGCACCGCCGCCGGCGACCACGCGGACGTCGAACAGCGGCTCCGGAGGACTGCCTTCCACGAAAGCTGCCCAGTCCCGGCCCGCCGAGGAGAACAGGTCGTAAAGCCCGTAGAGCACCGAGGCGGTGACCTCTGGAAGGGCAAGCAGATCCACGCGCAGGCGTTTTCGGGGCATGGCGGAAACGCACCGTTTTTGTCCGAAATGACTTTAACCTGCAATGGGTGTCGGCGGTAGCTTTCTTCTGTGTCCCGGCGTATCGAGCGCCGCGGCCTTTCACCCCGACCCATGAGCAGAGGCTGTGAGGAGATGACCATGACCACGCCCGTGCAGGAAGCATCGGAGAAGACGATCGAGGCCGTCCGCGTCGAGGCCTTTGAGGAGCGCATCGTCGGCGCACTCAACGACGCCGGCATGCTGCTGATGATGTCCCTTGGCCATCGCCTGGGCATCTTCGACGCCCTGGCCGACGGCCGGCCCGTCACCAGCGCTGCGCTGGCGGTCAGGGTCGCCTGCGACGAGCGCTACGTGCGCGAGTGGCTGGGGGCCATGACGGTTGCCGGTGTCCTGGTGCTGGATCCGGCCTGTGACACGTACCGGCTGCCCGCGGAGCACGCGGCCCTGATCACCCGCACCGGCGAGGCCAACCTGGGCGTGTACGCCCAGTTCATCGGGGTTCTCGGCGCGGTGGAGGACGACGTCATGCGCTGCTTCCGCGAGGGCGGCGGCGTGCCGTACGAGCGCTTCACCCGTTTCCACGAGGTGATGGCGGAGGACAGCGGCCAGACGGTGCTGCCGGTGCTGTTCGATGGCATCCTGCCACTGGTGCCCGGGCTGACCGAGCGGCTCGAGGACGGAATCGACATACTGGACGCCGGCTGCGGCCGTGGCCTGGCACTGATGGCCATGGCACGCCGATTCCCGGCCAGCCGCTTCGTGGGCTACGACCTCTCGGCCGAGGCCGTCGACTGGGCCGCCCGGCACGCCCGCGAGCAGGGCATCGACAATGCCCGGTTCGAGACACGCGATCTCAGCGATTTCGACCGCGCGGCAGAGCCGGGGCGCTTCGACTTCGTCACCACCTTCGATGCCATCCACGATCAGGCCAGGCCGCTGGCGCTGCTCCAGGGCATTCGCAGGAGCCTCCGCACCGGCGGTGTCTACCTAGCCCAGGATATCCATGCCAGCAGCCACCACCACGGAGACCTGGGCCATCCCATGGGCGCGTTCCTCTACGCGGTGTCCACGCTGCACTGTATGACCGTGTCCCTGGCGCAGGGCGGCGAGGGGTTGGGCACCATGTGGGGTCGGGAGAAGGCGCGGGAATACTTCAGCCGGGCGGGTTTCGGGCAGATCGAAGTCCACCAGCTTTCCCACGACGTGCAGAATGACTACTGGATACTCCGTCCCTGACCGGCGTTGTCGGCCGTCCGTCACCCCAACGTTTGTCAGCATTCTTTACACGGGCGCCGTTCCAACACGACGCCCGTGACGCAACTTGTTGAACGTCTGGCAGCTGTCATCGAGGGCATGATAGTTGCTTTATTTTCAGGCGGGTCAATCCGATGCTTAAGGAAGCGCTGAACCATTTGCGCGAGCCTGTCGCCGGACAGCGCTTCCTTGACGTGTCGGATAATTTGATCGCCCTGCCGCAAAGGAATGTTGCCAATGAAAAAGGAAGACGCTCATCTCTGCCGCCGGTGGATAGGCTACTGCCTCCTTCTCGGCGTTCTTGGCGCACCGCTCTTTGCCCACGCCGCGCTAGTCACCCTCGATTTCGACGACCAAACCCCGGGCAGCTATTTCGGCAACATGGTCGTCGATGGCGCCCGGTTCTCGCCCAGCTGCCACATGGACATCGTCGCGCCGTCGGACGGCGCCTGGCTGAGCGGCTACGATGACACCAGCTGGGCGGGATTCGACCGCTCGGGGTGTCTGGGCGGCGACTGGAACGACGCCTATCTCGGTGGAGCGGTTTCCGAGACGGACGCGCTGCTGTGGATGGATCTCGGCGGTGCGGCCTTCGACCTGACCGAGCTCTACCTCGTCGACCCCCACATCCAGATCGAATCCTCCAAGGGCGGGCTCTTCCACGCCGATCTCTCGGACGGACCGGGCATGGTTGCGTTCAGCGGCGCTGAATGGACCGGCATCAATGGGTTGCGGTTCCGTTTTCCCTCCGATCCGGGCGTGCCCGGCGGCATCGACCACATCACGCTCAACCGGGTGCCGGAACCCGGCGTAATCTGGCTTGTGGGCCTCGGCCTGCTGGCGCTCGCCTGGTCTGCCGCAAGGCGCCGCTGCCGGCCGCGGTAGCCGGTGCGGCCGCTTCCCGCACGGCCCGTCCGCCCGGCGGCCGATGCCGCTCGGCGGTCGGGCGTTGCGGCCCTCCAATGGCTCCGATACACTCCTCCGCGGGGTGACGGTGGCGGCTTTGTACGTCCAGCGAAGGAAGTCGAGGATGATGGTTGTGGACCGCCGTGCCCTGAAGGATGCCTTTCTTTTCAGCCCCCTCCTGCTACTGCTCCTGGCTCCGTCCGCGGGAGCCTATGTCTACCACGCAGGCCCATCGGACTACTCAGGAATCGTCAGCAATCTCCAGCCCGGTGACGTGCTGGAGCTCAACCCGGGTACCTACGAGTCGGGCCTGTCTCTCTACGACATGCACGGGGAACCGGACAATCCGATCACCATACGCGGGCCGGCAGATGGTACCCCGGCGGTGTTCCATGCACACAGCTGCTGCAACACCGTGCAGCTGAAGGATGCCAGTTACATCACCATCGAGCATCTGACGCTCGACGGCCAGGGGCTGGACGGGCCGTTCGGCGTGGACAGCCGGGGCGCGAGCCACCACATCACCGTGTCCCATCTGCGGATCGTCAACTACAGCGGCAGCCAGCAGACCGACGGGATCTCCACCAAGGGGCCGGCCTGGGGCTGGGTGATCAAGGACAACACGATCATCGGTGCGGGCACCGGCATGTACCTGGGCAACTCCGACGGCAGCGCGCCGTTCGTGGCCGGGATCATTGAGCACAACCGTATCCTGGACACCATCGGCTACAACATCGAGATCAAGCATCAGAACGCCCGGCCGACCGGCATCGGCATGCCCACCGGAGACAGCGTGACGATCATCCGCCACAACGTCTTCAGCAAGGACTCGGGCGCGAGCCCCGACGGTCCCCGGCCGAACCTGCTGGTAGGCAACTTCCCCGACTCCGGCACCGGTGCGAACGACCTCTACGAGATCTACGGCAACTTCTTCTATCAGAACCCGACCGAGTCCCTGTTTCAGGGGGAGGGCAACATCGCGCTGTACGACAACCTGTTCGTGAACGACTCGGGGGACGCGGTCCGGATCCAGCCCCACAACGACGTGCCGAAGCGCATCGAGATCTTTCACAACACGGTGGTCGCCGCGGGCGACGGCATCCACATGTACGGCGGCGCCAGCGGCTACGTGCAGCGGATCGAGGCCAACGCGGTGTTCGCGGGCACACCGGTCACCGGACCCAACCAGGCGTACAACATCACCGGGACCTACGGCGAGGCTTCGGACTACCTCAACAACCCCGGCGGCGGCATCGGTGCGCTGGATCTGTTTCCGCGCCCGGGCATGCTGACGGGGACGGCGGTGCCCAGCGATGTCTACACGGGGTTCGACGACAGCGGGACCGACTTCGACGGCCGTGCCCGCACCGGCGAGTTCCGTGGCGCCTACGCGGCGGCGGGCACCAACGACGGCTGGCAGCCGTCGCTGGGTCAGGCGCCCGGCGGGGAGGCTGGGGCAGCCGGCGGCAGCGGCGGGTCGGGAGGCGGGTCCGGATCCGGCGGTAGTACCGGCTCCGGAAGCGGATCGGGGACAGGTAGCGCCGCCAGCTCAAGTCAGTCGGGCGGCGGTGCGCTGGGACCCGCGTGGCTGGTGTTGCTCGCGCTCGGCGCGACTCTTCGCCGGGCGGCTATTCGGCGAGCCTGTCGCGCAGCGCCTTGCGGTTGAGCTTGCCCACCGCGGTCTTGGGAACGGCGTCCACGAATACCACCCGGCGCGGTTTCTTGTAGGAAGCTACCCGCTCGGCGACGAAATCGATCAGCTCCTGTTCGCTGGCCTCGGTATCCGCCTTCAGAGCCACGGCCGCGGTGACCGCCTCCACCCATTTCGGGTCCTTGATGCCGACCACGGAGCATTCCGCGACCGCCGGATGGGCGGACAGCACGTCCTCGATCTCGCGCGGATAGACGTTGTAGCCGCCGGTGATGATCATGTCCGAGGTACGGTCTTTCAGGTGCAGGAAGCCGCGATCGTCGAAGACGCCCACGTCGCGGGTCCGCAGCCAGCCGTCGGCCATGAACGTCTCCGCGTTGAGCTGCGGGGCGTTGTGGTAACCCGCCATCATGGACGGGCCGCGCACGGCGATCTCACCCGGCTCGCCGCAAGGCACGTCGTGGCCGGCCTCGTTCACCAGCCGTATCTCCACGTCCACCGAGGGCTTGCCGCAGGCCCCGAGCAGCTCGCCGTGGTGGTCCTCGGGCCGCAGCACGGCGATGGTCAGCGGGCATTCCGTCTGCCCGTAATACTGCCAGAACCGCTCGCGGCCCCACAGGGCCATGGCCTGCTCGATGACGGGCCTCGGCATGGGCGAGGCGCCGTAGATCACCTGCCGGAGGGCGGACACGTCGGTGCTGGCGAAGTCGGGATGATTGATCAGCATCTGGAGCATGGTGGGGACCATGTTCACGGCGGTGATGCGCTCGCTCTCGACGAGTTGCAGGAACGCACCCGGCTCGAACGCCGGCATGATCACGGTGCGGGCGCCGCGGATCCAGAAGGGGAGCACGAAGACCCCGCTGGCGTGGATGAGCGACGCGGCGTGGAGCATGGCGTCGTCGTGCTGTACGGCCAGCAGGTTCATCAGGACGTTCTTGCATACCCCCGCATAGGAGGCCTGGGTGTGCTGGGCGGCTTTCAGGGTGCCCGTGGTACCGGAGGTGAACAGGGTCAGGATCACGTCGTCCGGCGAGACGCTGACGTCCGGCGCCGTGGACGGCTGAGCGGCGGCCTCGGCCACCAGATCGGCACCCTGCTCGATCCGAGCGTCCAGGCCCAGGCAGTCCAGCTCCGGCAGCTCCGCCTTCAGGGCCCCCGCCCGTTCCATGAGGTCCGCGCCGAACACCAGCAGCGAGCATCCCGTCTCCCGCAGCATGTGAGCGTGCTCGCCGGCGGACAGCCGCGCGTTCAGGGGGATTCGGTTGATGCCGGCCTTCACACAGGCGAAGTCCACCGGCACGCTGTAGAGCCCGTTGTTGAGCAGCAGAGCGACCCGTGATCCGCGCTCTGCGCCCCGTGCCCGCAGGGCGTTGGCGAGACGGCTGCTCAGGCCGTCCACGTCGGCGAAGCTCAGGGAGCGCTCGCCGAACACGATGGCGGTTCGGTCGGGATAATGACGGGCGCCCCGGTTGATGAGCTCCAGGTAGGTCGTGGTCATCTGGACGGTCTCCTCCGGTCAGTCGTCGAAATTGCCGTGGCGCCCCGCGCCCCTGGCGAACCGGCCAGCTCCTTCGATGGCCTCGGCGAACACGATGGGATAGCCTCCGGCCCCTTCCGCGCGCAGGGCCTGGGCGGTGTCCAGGTCCCACTGGCCAAAGGCCGAGCGCCGATCCGCCAGCATGCACTGCTGGGGGAAGCGGGCGATCTGCCGGGCCAGCTCCTCAGCGGCGCGGCGTGCCTCGCCGTCGGGCACGACCCGGTTCGCGAGGCCCATCTGCAGGGCTTCGTCGGCGTGCACCGGCCGTCCCGTCAGGATCATGTCCAGGGCCCGACCCTGGCCGACGATCCGCGGCAGGCGCACCGTGCCGCCATCGACGAGCGGCACGCCCCAGCGCCGGCAGAACACGCCGAATACGGCGGTTTCCTCCGCCACGCGCAGGTCGCAGAGCAGCGACAGCTCCAGCCCGCCCGCCACGGCATACCCGGCGACGGCGGCGATCACGGGTTTGGACAGGGCCATCCGGGTTGGGCCCATGGGGCCGGGGCCGGCGCCTTCCGGCTCCACCTCGTTGCGGCGCTGCGGGTCGCCCATGGCTTCCAGGTCGGCACCGGCGCAGAACGTGCCATTGCTGCCCCACAGCACCGCGACCCGCAGCTGCTGGTCCCGCTCGAAGCGCTGGAACGCCTCACGCAGTTGCGCAGCAGTCTCGCGGTCCACCGCATTGCGCTTTTCCGGCCGGTTCAGGATGATCGTACATACGGGCCCGTCGGTCTCGACGAGTACAGGATTATCGGACAAGGCCGGTTCTCCTCCAGGGCGGGGTTCGTTATTGGTTTTCCAGTTCATATGTAGCGTAGTTTAGATATTACAAAAAATATAGAGCGGCGATAAAATGAGTAACAAACAACCGCCCATCAGCGCCAACGAGCTGGTACTCGACCTGCTCGAGACCCACAACGCCCACGAGCTTTCGGTGGCTGCTCTGTGTCGGGCGGCCGGCGTGTTCCTGCTGACCGAGCAGAGCGTCCGGGTCGCACTCAGTCGGCTGGTACGCCAGGGCAAGGTCAGCAAGACGGGGCGCGGACAGTACGCCCTCAACCCGGCCGGGAGCAGTCTTTTTCGGGACGTGGAGAACTGGCTTCGCAAAGAGCAGCGTGCGGTGGCCTGGGAAGGCGGCTGGGTAGGCGTGTTCGACGGCGCCGTGCCGCGGCGCAACCGGGTGGCATGGCGGCGTCACTGCCGGGCCCTCGACCTGCGGGGCCTTCGATCCCTGTCCTCCGGGCTGCAGCTGCGCCCGGACAACCTGGCCGGCGGTGTGGCATCCCTGCGCGGCGACCTGGAAGGCCTCGGGCTGGCCCCGGGAGCGGTGGTGCTGGGGGTCGATCAGCTCGCCGCGGCGGACGAGGATGCGGTGCGGCATCTCTGGGACGGCGCCGCGCTGCGCCGCGATTACCGGGAAATGCTCTCCTGGCTGGAGCGCAGCGGGTCGCGGCTCGAGGGGATGAGCCAGGATCAGGCGGCCGCCGAAACCCTCATGGTGGGGCGGGCCGTGATCAGAGGGATCATACGGGATCCCCTTTTGCCGGACGCCCTGGTGTCCGGCGAGGACCGCCGCGAGCTGATCGCCCGGATGCGCGACTACCAGGACAGGGCCAAGGTCATCTGGATGCGGGTGCTGGAGGGGGAATGACGGCACCCGCCGGCCGGCGATCGACCCGGGGAGGAAGGCTGTCCACCCAGGTATCCAGCAGCCGGCGCAGGCCCCAGGCGAGGGTGGGGTGGTCGGCCACCAGCCCGTGCAGTCGGCGGCTCAGCGCGTAATAGCCGGCAATGGCGACGCGGCCGGCCCGCGTACCCGCGAGCTGCCGGTCGCGGAATCGTCGCAGGGCCGCCAGTGCCCGGGCATGGTCGTCGGCGTAGGCCTCCGAAATCAGGCAGGGACGGTCGTTGGAGCCCTTCACGGTCACGCTGGTGGCCGCCGTGTAGGTCGCGCCGCAGGTATCGCGCAGCCTGACGCGCACGGTCTGCTTGCCCTCGCTGTCGAACCGGTGCCTGCGCGCAGCCTGGAACGGCTGGAAGGCACCGAACTGCCCGCCGCCGAAATCCCAGGCGGCCTCCACCGGTCCCGGCAATGACGGCGATACCTGGACGCGGAGCGTGGCGTCCACGGGCAGCTCCGCCGACTGCGGGTCGGATGCCAGCGTCACGCTCCGCGGCACCGGCTGGATGGTCAGGGGCATGCCGGTACCGGCACCGCCCACCCGCAGCTCACCGGATTGCATGCAGCCCGGCACCGTCGCGACTACCCGGTTCGCACCGCTGAGCGTCTGGTTCACGGAGAGCGGACTGCCTGCCACCGCGGCGCTGTAGGGACCGTTCGCGAAGTTGGCACCGGTGACCGTGATGACGTCGCCGGGCTGCGCGGGGTTCGGGGTGACGTCAAAGACGGCGGGCAGGTCGCCGACGACCAGCGAATCGTAGATCGAGAGCACGGCCCGGCTGATTACCACGGCCATGGCTGGGCCGCCCGCGGCCGCCCCGTTGAGCAGCCGCGCCTTGACGGCGCCGGCAGTGAGAGACGGTCGATAGGCCCGGATGAGCGCGGCCGCGCCGGTGACGTGCGGCGCCGCCATGGAAGTGCCGTAAAGCGTGCCGTAGTAGCCGTTGCCGGTGATCGGGCTGATGGTGCTGAGCACGCCGTGGGCGGCATTGCCCCCGGGTGCCCCGAGGGACACGGTCGTGGGCCCGTAGTTGGAGTAGGCGGCGCGGACGCCCGCATCGGTGACGGCGGCCACGGCGACGTTGTTGCGCGGTGACAGGACGGCCGGGGATACCGGCGAGATGTCCAGGTCCCAGGCCCTGTTGCCCGCGGCGGAGACGACCACTGCGTCGTGGTCCGCGGCATACTCCAGCGCGGTCTCCAGTGACTGGTTGTGACCCGGCACGGTGAAGCTCAGGTTGATGACCTGGGCCCCGTGATCGACCGCGTAGCGGATGCCCCTGACGGCGTCGGCCACGGTGCCCAGACCCAACGGACCGTGCAGTACCTTCACCGCCATGAGCCGGACCTGCCAGGAAACGCCGGCAACGCCGGTGGCGTTGTCGGTCACGGCCCCGACGATGCCGGCCACGTGGGTGCCGTGGGAATCCGCTGTGTCGTCGTCGAGCGGGTCGCCGGTGGCGGTGGCGCTGCAGCCCACGCCGTCACCGAGGCGGCTGTCGAAGCAGGCGCCGTGAACGTCGTCGACAATGCCGTCGCCGTCGTTGTCCAGGCCGTCGCCGGCCGTCTCGCCGGGATTGGTCCAGCTGTTCGCGGCCAGGTCCGGGTGGTTGTAGTCGATGCCCGTGTCGACGACGGCCACGGTGACGCCGGCAGCGGTGGTCAGGTCCCAGGCCCGGGGCGCCGAGATCTCCGGCAGCGGCCACTGGTCGGTGGAATAGCGGGGGTCATCCGGAGTGCGGGCCTTGCGGATGTAGTAGTTGGGCTCCGCAAATGCCACCAGCGGGTCTTCGTGCAGGCGGGCCAGGAAAGCGTCCACGTCCATACCGTCCGGCACCCGAAGCGTGTGGACGCGGGGCGCCCCGGCCGCGGCGGCCGTCGCCAGGCCCTGGTAGCGGACCAGCACCTCGGTGGGGTTGTAGCCGTCCGTGACCGCTGCCCCCGCGGCGGTCGCGCACAACAGCAGAGCCAGCGCGGCGGTTCTTATTGCGTTCATCGGCCTGGCATTCAATCCGCTCAATTGAGAAGGGGCGGCCGAGGCCGCCCCTTTTTCGCGTCTATCCTACGCCATGGACGGCGCGGATGGGAGGCTTACGGGGTGCAGGTGTCCGGGTTCACCCCGACGACGGCATACGCATAGGTGAAGACGGATGTCTTGCCCTTGCTGTCGCTGGCCGTCATCGTGCCCATGGTGATGCAGCCAACCCCGTCGCCGTCGC
>Ga0102944_1000350_pt1 | contig 36211 bp, 20 predicted proteins | sample SalPonD_shore_MG_FD_78172 | JGI IMG/M metagenome (GOLD analysis project Ga0102944, IMG submission 78172) | Salt pond soil microbial communities from South San Francisco under conditions of wetland restoration - Salt Pond MetaG... | ecosystem: Environmental > Aquatic > Marine > Intertidal zone >... | reverse complement strand
ACCGGCATTAGGATACAAAATTCTTAACGGTGCTTATTTTTCCAAACCCATACAAGCCTTTGCCTATTATACCAATGAAGCCACTTATCCCAATACGGATCCGGGTAATGCCCAACAGGCTTATGATTTTATGCAAGGTAAACGGGCCGATGGATCCTCATATATAAATACTAAAACTTCCCAGCCGACTGTTTTTGCCCTGAATGGAGACCCGGTAGCGGGAACTGGCTGGACGGATTCGAATCCGGGGGACAGAAGATTCTTATTCTCAACCGGGCCGCTTTCGCTCGATCCGGGTCAATCGAAAGAAATGATAGCCGCTATTATCGTTGGTCGGGGTAACAGCAATTTGAATAGTATATCCGTACTCAGATCTGAAGCAGACTCTATTCAGAGTCTATATGACGGTGGTTATATATTCGGTGGTGCCCTTGAGAATGTGACAACTTCCACAACGAGTGCCAATTCATCGGGTTCGTTGAATGATTTTACCAATTCATCAACGACTATAAATTATAATACAGGTTCCAGCGGAGCTACTGTGGAAGTGGCTTCGTATGCCGGTCCACCCCCGGGGTCACAGGATATCACAACATCAACGATAGCTGGTGTTGGTAAATACATGGATGTGCAGACCAGCGGTACTATTACCTGGCCGGTAACTATTCGAGTGTACTATACGGCTAATGACCTCAGACAGGCGGGTGTACTCGAAAGTGATCTGAAGGGCCTGTATTATTGGGATGCAACCAATAGCCGATGGAATCTTTATTCCAATTCAGGCCCGGACGATCAGGGCCGGGGAACATCCACTACTTATGTGGACACAACAAATGTAACCATAAACGGAACCAGGTATGAGGGTTTTGTTGCCGCTGTAGCTTATCATTTGACGCCGATAACTATTGGGGCCGCTAAAAAGACCATTACGGACCGTTACCAGGATCTCATAACGTTTGTTGGTTCTCTTCCAATAAGTGATTTTAAAAGACCCGGGAAAGAACGACAAAAAGAATTGATTGAAGGTATTAAAAGATCCAATGAAAAATTTGATAAAGGGAAGAAAAAGGAAGCTTATCATATTCTTTCCGAATTCATACTGAATCATTTAGTCAATACCGGGGATACACATCGAAAGGATGAAAAGCATCATCATAAAAACAGGAAAAATCACCGGTTTGATCATGATGAAAGCAATCATCAGTTATGGGTTACCGATCAATCAGCCAGAGATCAAATAAAAAGTGACATCAATGACCTGCTAACTGTATTGAGCAAAAAAACAAAACAAGTCGAAGAGAAGTCATTTAGTCCGGGTATCATGCAACATATGCAGGTACCGGGTGAATATTCATTATCACAAAACTACCCGAACCCATTTAACCCAACGACTACAATCAAATACGGTATTGCCCACCAGGGATTTGTCTCATTGAAAGTATATAATCTTTTGGGGCAGGTTGTGGCCACATTGGTTAACCGTGAAATGCCGGCAGGTCAGTATACCGTGAATTGGAATGCTTCCCGATTATCCAGCGGCGTGTATCTGTACCGCTTGAAGGCAGGATCATTCACTATGACCAAAAAGCTTGTTTTGATGAAATAGATACAGGATGCAAAAAATATTATGAAAAGAATCAAACTCATGAAGCAGATAATGTTCTATGCAGCATTATCTGCTGTTTTTCTACTTGGGACCAATATGCACTCGCTTGCCCAATCAGTTTCATTTAATGATAGCAATTCAGACACCCTGTTTGCCGGTAATTCATTTTATGAAGTGGCATTAAGCAAGCAAGATGGGCACATCAATTTTATAAAGGATAAATCTACCAATAAAATCATCTCGATAGGGGATGAGAACAGTAGCCTATGGAGAGTTGTTTTTCAAAATGGTGGAGATATTTATAGTGTGAATTTTGTAGGAGGACAATCGAACAGGTTTTCTTACCAATGGTACTCAAGTGGTGATTCTTTGGTATTTCATTACACACCTGATCAAAATATGACACAAAAAGTGACGGTGTCAACAACATTCACCTTTTCTGATGGACATTATTTTGATCTTGAAATGCATTTAAAGAATAATACCGGCGATTCGGTATTATCAGTTAATATTCCACGGAATCTGATGTTTGATCTATCGGATATGAAGAATGCTTATCTACCGGTCTTACCGGGTGTTAAGTTACACCAGGGATTTTTTACCGATCATAAGGATTGGAATAATGGGAATTATCCATCAGCATTAAATTTTGCCGATTATATCCAGTTGGAAACAACGAATGGGAACTTTGCCTTTTATCATATACTCAAGAAAGATCTAACACCTTTGGTAGTCAGAAGACTATACTACGAGTATAACAACGATCTCCAAAAAGATGTTTATGTCCTGGCCCATAATTTCCAGCCAGTTCTTCCTTCGGGACAAGAGTGGGATTCTCCGATCCTACGATTTAGAGTGGGCCAGGATGTATATACAACAGCAGAGGATTACAGAAAGGATTATGGCTTGGATTCAGCTCCTTCCGTTCATGATAAACTTGGAGCAGATTATCAGAAAATAGTTGAAGCCTTGTATAATAAAATTGGCATTGATGATGAATATAATTATCACGATTTGCCCCTTTCAAACAGGGGCCGTTATAAACAATTATTATCAGAGATTCCCAAACCAAGTTTACTCTTCATATTGGGTTGGGAAGAACGGGGTTTTGATGAAAATAATCCGGATATATTTCCACCGGATAAGCGATTTGGATCAAACCAGGATTTGAAAGCTTTATCAGACAATGCAAAAAGCCTTGGGCATGTCATGGAACCTTATATAAATCCAACTTTTTGGGATGATCAGTCCCCCACACTTCAAATGTTAAATCCCCAGGATGTAGCTGTTTTAGATCATGGCGGGAAGCCTCATTATGAACAATATGGGTCTGGAACACATATTCACGGCGGATATGGAATAACACCCTGGAATTCCTCGGTGATATCAAGGCTTCAGCAGCAGATGGATAATGTTAAAAAATATATAGCGCCTAAGACTTTGTTTGTTGACCAGATTGGATCCCGGGCGGGACTAGATTATAATCCATCGGAACCCAATACATATGCCCAGGCCCAGGGGTGGCTCGAATACGCGAGGAAATATAAAAGTATGAATATCATCGATGAATTTGGTTATGACAGGATGGTAAAACCACTTTTAGGGTTTGAAGGAAGTATCCTGGAGTTTACATCAAATGGTGACCAGGAATTAGGTGACGGCGCCTGGGGTAAAGGGAATTGGGAATTGTTTCCCTTGATCCCATATATGGTGGGTGATAAGATTTTGATGTATGATGCTACCGATAATTACATCAAGTCGAAAGATATGATTACCTGGAGCTTTGCTATGGATCAGTTCCTTAGTTACGTTGATTCGTTCGCAGATACACAAAAGAAATGGTTATGGATTGCAGCTTCTCTTCAAAAAAATGCAATGTCTTTATTGGCTGACGAACGCGTCAGAAGTTATACCCACCAAAGCGATAGTGTGACTGTAACAACGTATGATAATTATAAAGTTACTACCAATTGGTCAAAGTTGAATAATCTGCAGACCGGCAATGATATTATTGCGCCAGATGGATTTTTAATGACAGATAATAACGGAGAGTATAAAGCAGGGATTTTTCAAAAGTTTAATGGTCACGATCTGACAAGCGGTGACAATTATATTGTTTACCATGCATATTCCGATAGTTTAGTCGTTTTTTATCCACAAGGTCCCGGTACTAAATTGTGGGTCAATATCCCAACATCATGGGGTACTAATCCCGATGTTCATGTATATGCTGTTGCTTTCGATAGTACTATTACGAAAATCACTCCAGATTTATCTAACAATAAAGCTGGTTTCACTGTTAGTGTCAAAATGAATAATCAGCGGATCGATAAATATGTTGTTACCAACGGGCCATTGTATTTGACGAGCCCGATACTATCATATCCGGGTGATGGTAAAGATTTAAATCCCGATTCGCTTCAATTTAAGTGGAGCAAAGTAGATGGAGCTGAAAATTATGACATGCAGATAGCTAGTGATCGGGCATTTAACAAGATTCTTTATACTTATTCGGATATAACAGATACGGTTACTACTCTTGATAGTTTAGATACAGGAATTAGCTTCTACTGGAGAGTGCGGGCAAATAAAACGGGACAATCAGGTCCATGGTCGAATGTATCCGAATTCAGAGTTGCCGGGATCAATCTTGAAGATGGTATTATAGCGTATTATCCATTCCAGGGAAATGCCGATGATGCCGGACCAGATGTCAATAACGGGGTTGTTAAAGGCGGAGTTCAATTAACGAAGGATCAGGCTGGCAACGCAAACAGTGCATACGACTTTGATGGAAGCTCCGGTTATATAAATATAACTGAATCTGCTTCTTATCTGTCAATTAAAAACAAGATAACTGTTGCAGCTTGGGTGTATCCCAGGTCGTATAATAATGAAGTGGGAGTGATCGTACATGATAATTTCTGGCGTTTAATGTTATCCCAGGGGAATGTGACCGGAAATATATTCAATGATCAATGGCAGGAGAAACGGGTTCAAAGTAATGAACAGGCCCCTTTGAATACCTGGTCACATATTACCTTCACTTATGATGGTAATACGATTAAGGTGTATCTGAATGGTAAATTAAAGAATAAACTGGATTTTCCGGTGACAAAATTCGGGAATGCCAGTGTTACGAGCCCAATACAAATAGGTCACGGTATCGGGTTATCTCAGAACTTTTTTGATGGAATGATGGATAATGTAATCGTCTACAACAGGGCGTTAGCCGATACCGAAGTTGCTCTTTTAGCGAAGAAAAAAATCCTGTTATTACCACCGGCGTTACTATCGCCCAATGATCAGTCTGACGAAGATTCACTGAAAACCCGTCTTATTTGGCACAAACAGGTAGGAGCACAAAAATATAAGGTACAATTATCCCATAATAGGAATTTCAACTACGCTATGATAATGGATACAACGGTTACGGATACCATGGTTTCGGTGCCTGATATTCAAATTGATTCAACCTATTATTGGCGGGTTCGCTCCATTGGGGATAGTACTACAAGTAACTGGTCGCTATATAACAGCTTTCATAATAATACGGTTTTGGCCGGTATTCAGTCATCCAATCAAAAACCGGCTCAATATCAATTATATCAAAACTATCCGAACCCATTTAATCCGACGACAACCATTTCTTACCGGTTAAAAACGGCGCAACAAGTACATGTGACGATTTACGATATTCTCGGAAGGAGAGTAGCTGTACTGGTTGATCAAAAAGAAAGTGCCGGACTTCATACGATTACATTTGATGCCTCACGTTTATCTAGCGGTCTCTATTTTTATCGCTTACGCACGAAAAATTTTACGAGCATAAAAAAGATGATCTTGCTTAAATAGAGGGGGAGGACAATCGGTCTGCGGTTACATAAACGGCAGACCGATTTTTTATTTCTACTCATTGATAATACAAGATGAATCACACTTCTGTTTTTTGATTTAAATTTCATCCTTTCAATCACGAAACGATTTCATATCATAAGATCCATGTTCCATTTACAATTTCTGTTTGATTAAAGAGTTATGATAATTATTGAGGTTTGTATCGAAAACAGAAATTGTAAGAAAAATAACGAATGATGGATTTGGCAGTGCAGAAAAAAATCATTGATGATAACCTACGTGAAATAAAAATCTTCAAAACCCTTCTGATTGTAACCCTTTTTCTATTTTGTACTACTCGTGTCTTTGCCAGGGGTAAAAATGATGAAGAAACCGTGCTTCGGTATACCTTGAAGAATGGCATGAGAGTGGTAATCGTCAAAAACCCCCTCGCTCCTGTAGTTACAACAGAACTAAATTATCTGGTGGGTTCGAATGAAGCTCCAAATGGTTTCCCGGGAATGGCTCATGCTCAGGAACATATGATGTTCAGAGGCAGTCCGGGTTTATCAGCAAATCAGTTGGCCGATATTACTGCCGCTATGGGTGGCGATTTTGATGCAGATACACGACAAATGGTAACCCAATACTATTTTACGGTACCGGCAGAAGATATTAATATCGCTCTGCACATAGAGTCCATTCGTATGAAAAATGTTTTGGATACTCAAAAGTTATGGAAGCAGGAACGGGGTGCTATTGAGCAGGAAGTTGCCAGTGATATGTCAAATCCTCAATATGTATTTTATAAGAAGTTGCTGGGAGCTATGTTCAAAGGTACACCATATGCACATGATGCCCTTGGAACGAGGCCTTCGTTCGATAAGACGACGGGTTCTATGCTCAAGCGTTTCCATGAGAAATGGTATGCTCCAAATAATGCCGTACTCGTTATTGTTGGTAAAATCGATCCACAAAAAACTCTAAATGAGGTTGAGAAATTATTTGGCGTTATTCCATCAAAAAAATTACCGGAAAGACCAGCTATTCATTTACAACCCGTAACTCCCGATACACTTCATCTTAAAACGGATTTGCCGTATGGTTTAGCCGTTATGTCATTTAGAATGCCGGGTACGGACAGCCATGATTATGCCGCTGCTGAAATATTATCTGACGTACTTTCAAGTCAGCGTGGTAAGTTATATTCCATGGTTCCTCAGGGTAAAGCCTTATATGCCGGTTTTTCCATGAATGCTCTGAGAAAATCAGGACTGGGATTCGGATTAGCTGTCTTTCCAAAAGGGGGCGACTCAGAGGGTCTATTACATAACGTTTCGAAAATTTTAGCTTCTGAAGTTAAAAAAGGCGTCGATCCGGACCTGGTTAAGGCCGCTAAAAAAGATGAAATTTCTTCATTTGAATTTCAGAAAAATTCCGTTTCCGGTTTGGCTTCCGTATGGTCGGAAGCTGTGGCCGTTGAAGGACGTAACTCGCCTGAAGCAGATCTGCAAGCCTTAAAAAAGGTGACTGTGCAGGATGTTGACAGAGTAGCGAAAAAATATTTGAATCCTGATCATGCCATTTATGCGATCCTGACGCCCCAATCATCCGGTAAACCTATTTCACATAAAAGTTTTGGAGGTAAGGAATCGTTTACACCCAACAATCCCAAATCTGTTAAACTACCTGATTGGGCTGAAAATGCCATGGGACAATTGAAAGTACCCAAATCTATTGTGCATCCGGTTGTTTCCACTTTGCCTAATGGTATAAAACTAATCGTTCAACCCGAAGATATTAGCAATGCGGTGAGCGTTTATGGGCGTATAAAGAATAATCCCGACCTGGAGACACCTAAAGGCCAGGAAGGGACCGATGATATCCTGGAACAATTATTTGATTATGGTTCAAAAAAATTAAATCGCATACAGTTTCAAAAAGCACTGGATGAAATAGGTGCTGATGAATCAGCCGGAAGTAGTTTTTCTCTTAAGGTTCTGCGTAATAATTTCGACAGGGGTGTACAATTATTAGCGGATAATGAGTTACATCCTGCTTTACCTTCTCATGCTTTTATGATCATCCAAAAACAGACCGCCAATACCATAACCGGACAACTACAGAGTCCGGATTATTTGTTTGGCCGTGCAATACATAAATCATTATTACCCAAAGGAGACCCGGCATTACGTCATGCTACTCCACCTAAAGTTAATGCATTAACAATGGGAGATATTACGAATTATTATCAGCATGTTTTCAGGCCGGATATGACCACCATTGTAGTTATAGGTCATATTCAACCGGATACCGCGAAGAAAGTAATAGAAAAATATTTTGGTGATTGGAAAGCATCAGGCCCTAAACCTGAGGTGGATTTCACTAAAGTTCCGTTGAATAAACCCAACGAGACTCACGTCCCTGATGCAAGCAGAGTACAGGACAAGGTTATATTAGCTGAAAATCTTAAAATAACCCGGCCTGACTCTGATAACTATGCTCTGATGGTTGGAAACCATGTTCTTGGGGGGGCTTTTTATGCAACAAGACTATTCCGTGATCTCAGGGAAAATGCCGGTTTGGTCTATTACGTCTCATCTTCTTTTAACATTGGGAAAACGCGTTCAACCTATACTGCTAATTATGCCTGTGATCCGCCAAATGTATCCAAAGCAAGAGGTATAATTGTGCAAGACCTTAAACAGATGCAAAAAGAGAAGGTCACACCCAAAGAACTGCGTCAGGCTAAGGCTCTTTTAATACGGAAAATACCATTGTCAGAATCGAGTGAGGATGCCATTGCCGGTGGATTACTATCCCGTGCTGTTAATGGGTTACCGCTCGATGAGCCTACGATTGCCGCTCATCATTATGTAAATACGACCGCAGAGCAAGTTAAGGCTGCTTTTGCAAAATGGGTTAATACCGATAATTTCGTTCAGGTAACACAAGGACCCAAACCCAAATAACACCTTCGTAACTAATAAGGAAAAGGCCGTTCCGTTTTGGAATGGCCTTTTTTACAATATTAAATGTTAGTAAGGGACGCAGAACGTCCGGATTAGTATAATAGGGAAGAGCCTTGTAATTAGATATAAAACTTATAAATTGACGTCTTCCTGAATTTAATTCAGGATCCAGCCAAAACGTTATTACCGTTTACAAACCGTATATGATATAGCTAACAACATACTTTCCAAGCAAAACCAAACAACGCTCATAGCCTTCAACATCGAGATTCCGGGTCGGGGCCCGGAATGACGTCGATGAAAGCTGAAGGTAGCTTTTTTATAAATATCCCAAATCAAGAAAATTCCAAACGAAATCATCATCTAAAAAATAGATGTAATCTTTGGGAAACCGGGATAAAATATCAAATAAAAAAAGCCCCGGGTTTTACTCCGGGGCTTTTTTTAACAATCAACTATAATTCTGGAATGTAACTTTAGAATCCTATACTGGCTTCAACCATTACTCCATGGAATTTTGCTCCATTGAATAAGCTGGTAGAAGCATATCCTTTTTTGTATTCCTGGTTAACATATTCAAGTTTTGCAAGAATATTTTTGGTCATGTACCAGCCGCCGCCAACTTGTACACGCTCTACTTTGGCGTTACTTACAGCACCGCTGAGATCGCCTGTTACAACATCATACCGTCCGGCAATAAACACTTGTGGTGAAATGAAATACTGACCGTCAACTGCAAATTGATTGACCGATTTATTTGTTTTTTCCTCATTTGTAAATTCAATTACTCCAAATAGATTCAATCCACCAACTTGAATGTATGGGTTGATCATATAAGAAGTGAATCCATTACTAAAACCGGGTTCAACGCGGCCACTCCATGCTCCTGCATCGAGAATATCATAATATCTGGCACCGGCACGATCACCATGGTATAAGTGAGTGTGACGTGCATTGTGGTAGAATGAACCGGTTAGACGAATCCGTGCATTGTCACCGACTTTATTGTCATAGCCTAATTTACCGTAAACGGACATCCTGCGTCCATCAGGATTGGTAACTTGTGGGTGTAACTGACCACCGGTGAGACCTAACATACCGATGAATCCTTTGTTCATGACATAAATTTCAGAACCGACTTCAGTAGTGAAGGAATCCATCAGGTGGTTACCTACGAGCGGGTTATACAGTGCGTTTGCATTGTCTGTACGATAGAAGTGGGCGTCACCATAGTTAATTTCCATGTGACCTACTTTAATCGTTACATATTTCATCAGGTTGTCGATAGCTTCACTGTGCAGCATCGGAAGAGCGTCAATACGCAGATAACCACCTTTTACATATGCTTCAGTGTGGTGACGTGAAGATAGATAGGTCGTCAAGTGTAAACGCATACCTTGTGCTAATTGTGCATCCAAATATAAGTTGGCATTAGCTAAGTTGAAACCCGGGCCAATTTTTGATAATTGGATAGGTGCTCCGGTTGCATCAACACCATTTGTGCTTTGAATAAGGTCTTGCCATTGTTGGGTAAATGCAGCACCCCAGTACAATTTAAAGCCCGTATATTCAAAATTTTTATCCGCTTTAGTAGGTTCGAATTTATTTACTCCATCTAAACCATAAGGGCGGAAATATTGTAAGTCTTTTACATGTTGAGCATAACTTGAATTAAAGACACCGCCCAACAGCAAAATTGCGATCGATAGTCCGAATAATTGTTTTAAGGTTTTCATTGCTTCTCTATTTTATAATGTTCAAAAGTGTTTATTGAAAAAATCTGTTGTTAAAATCCTTGTTCAGTACAAATGACTCATGTACACTCCAATGATTATAGTTTGTTTCAACGTGGGTAACTGTTAATTGTATCTCCACGTTATTTTCAGCATCCTCTTATTATAGTTTGTGATAATGAAAATTTTAGTCTCCTTTTTAATTCTATTGTAAGAATTCGTTGTTACGGTTTTAGCTATCCAAATTCCATGCCATCTTTAAAAAAAAATTAAAAAAGAATTACAAAATGGCTGGAAATCAAGGTTTATCAAATTAAAAGCTGATTTTATCTAAAATTGTAAATTGGAATAATTATGGAGATAGATGTAATGCAAAGAGGTAATTGCAATTCTGCAAGACTAAAATATTCGAGATTGCAATTCTGCAAGTTGGTTTATGAGAATGATTATGTATAGGTATATTATTTTGAACCAAAGATTTATTCATTTTATTTAACAGGATCAAATGAGTCTAATCCCGGTGATCAATAATTTTGTAAACAGATCAGCTTTTTACATTTATTGGCTAAAGCCTTAATCACATGACAAATGTTTCTTATAATCGCATGTAAATAGTTATTGAGACATTATCATGGTAATTTTGATTTTAACATATGCTTAGGAAGATGAAATATGATACTTATTAATCGAAAAGATGCTAAACGATTATACAAGGCCATTTTGCTATTATGTTTATTGCTATGGTTGGGATTTAATACTGTACTTTATGCCCAGACAATGCGTTTCGCCGCCCGGCAATTTATTGATGCCAATGGAGATACACTTAATTATCGAATCTCGACTCCTGATTATAATCTTTCGCGTAACTATCCTGTAGTTATCTTTTTACATGGATCCGGAGAACGAGGTAATGATAATATTTCCCAGTTAAAATGGGGGGTTCAGAACTTCGTAACAGATAAGATGATGATGGCTCATCCGGCTATTGTTATTGCACCTCAGTGTCCGGGAAATGAACACTGGTCTAATTATACTCCGGATACGTTGCATAAAGTTATTCGGTTAAATCCGAAACCATCGTTACCGATGAAGCTTACAATGGAATTATTGGACACTTTAATAGCCGATATGCCGATTGATACTTCAAGAATATATATAACAGGACTCTCGATGGGCGGTTATGGAACATATGATGCTATTGAGCGTTGGCCAAACCGGTTTGCTGCAGCTGTTCCTGTTGCCGGAGCTGGAGATCCAACCCTGGCTAACCGTATCGCACATATTCCCATATGGGATTTCCATGGTGCCGACGATCCAATTGTCAACCCGGTTTATTCCCGCAAGATGATGAATGCACTATTGAAAGCCGGTGCACATCCGGGTTTCACCGAATATCCTGGGATAGGACACTTTTCGTGGGTGCCCGCCTATAGCAATCCACAAGTATTGGATTGGATGTTTCGTCAATGTAAAACGAAGTGAATTACCATTCAGTAAAAAAGAACGACGGACGACTGTAAAACAGATTTTAGTTACAAATGACAGGTAGCCGGAGATTACGTCTATTATATTTTAGCTACTGAAGATCAGTAAAAAATAACGAGTTTAAAATCTCTATATTTATAATGCCTTCTCTGTTACCTGGACTGGTTTCACTTTTCTTGAAAATCTGCATCGTCCGCGTTCTATTTTAAATTGGTAATAAGAATCAGTCGGTTTTTAAATATTTAACCATCCAACCTACCCATCGGCGATAGATATCAGTTGTTCGTACAATGTCATGTGGAAAGTGCGTATTTGCCGGGTAGGCATAAAACTCAACATGATCACCATTATCACGTAGGGCATGAAACATTTCATAACTGTTAATTATCGGCACATTAGGATCTCCAACATCCCCCATAATCAATGTAGGTGCTTTCACGTTTTGGGCATATTGTATAGGTGATTGCTTACGCCATATTTTTTCATATTTCTTAACCCAGGGTGAACCACCGAAAAAATAGAGATCGTCTTTTTGATAAAAAGCAATCGTATAATCCATGACCCAATCATTGAGGGCAGCTCCTTCTACAGCCGCTTTCCATGTGCCAGGGTAGTTTCCATTAAGCCAGGAAGTCATATATCCGCCATACGACCATCCGGTTACACCGATGTTGCTTTCATCGACAATACCTTTCTTTTCTACTTCTTTTAAGCCGGCCATAACATCCCTGCCGGGACCCTTGCCAGTATTACGATAAATGGCGTGTTGATAAGCATCACCTAAATTGATACTACCGCGATAATTGGGTTGAAAAACCAGGAAACCATGGGAGGCCATCAACTGTGTTAATGGGGAAAAGTTAACTGTAGAAGCTCCTTCGGGTCCTCCGTGAATAACCAAAACCAGGGGGTACTTATGACCGGATTGATAACCGACCGGATACGTTAAAACACCATCTTCGAAGAAATGATGATCCGGGCCTTTCCATGATAAGGAGTCCATCTTTCCTAAAGCCAATTGATCTACAAATGAATTCAGGTTTGTAAGGCGTTTCGGTGTACTCATAACCGATTTCATGATGTATAATTCTCCCGGATGAGAAGCAGTGGCACCGATAAAAGTAATCACTCCGTTATTGGATACACTCATACCTCCGCGTGCCGGTTGTATTCCATGTAAATTAAGTAGTTCGGCCGTTCCTGAAACAGGTTGGCGCCACATGACAGTACGCGTTCCTTTTTGGCCGGTCATCAAAATTGATTTGTTATCTGGGAGCCAGGTATAATTATTGATATTTCTGGCAAGCCCCCGGGTTGCGTCATGAATCTTTCCATTCATAGTCACATAAACAGCATTACCATTATTTTGATCACCATTTCTGGCTCTCATAAATGCCAATGCGGATCCATCATCGGAAAAAGCGGGATTACCGGATCCTTCATCGGATACATAGGCCCTGACTTTACCACCCGAAGTATCTACTTCAGCAAGGGTAGAGTGATAAGCATCTCCAAACCAGACATCAGGAAATTTTTGAAAGACAATAGATTTGCCATCATGAGTCCAGGCTAAAGGAGATATTGTGCCCTGATCGGTATCTATACTCCACGAACCTTGAGTCAACCGTTTAGCTTTTCCACCATTTGAAGATATAATCCACAGATGCCATGGTTGTACGGCTTTACGTACGGTATAATTATTTTCGGTTACTCTGAATCCGTCGTTATGATGTTTAATTTCCTTTGGATTGGGAACAGTATCCTGGGCGACAAAGGCTATTTTCTTTCCATCCGGACTCCATGAATACTCGTCGATCCCCGTTTTGGATTTCGTCACGCGTACAGGGTCGCCGCCATTCATCGACATAACAAAAACCTGCTCTTTTTTGGATTCCGGATCGTGAGCTTTAAAAGCAAGTCGGCTACCGTCGGGAGACCAGCGAGGTTCTGATAAACCTTTTCGGTGATATGTTAAACTTCTTGTTTTTCCAGTAGTGATATCAATAAGATCAATTTCCTGCTTCGATTTATCCTTTTTCCAATCAGGCCGGGAAACAATTACAGCTATATTACTGCCGTCAGGTGAGATTCGAGGGCTTGACAATCGAACGAGTTTGCGTAAATCTTTAAGTTTGAATGGCTGTTTTTGAGCATGAGCCATTGGTAGTTTGGCAATCAAAATACAACCCAGGAATAGGATAGAGCGACTTACAAACTTCATAATAAAAATTTTTAGAGAGAGATTTGCTTTGTATTTAGGAAATATAGAGCAAAATAGCTTAGTGACAGGTATTTAGAAAAAAATTTTGCATCATTTTACAGGATAAATTGTGATACTCATATGTACTTTTTATCCATTTCATATGAATTCAATTAAAGATAGAATGTATTTAGCCAGATGAAAAATTCAATGATAATTTTTCGGTGGATTTAAAAAAATCAATTAAGCTATTTTATTAATAAAAAATCATGATATCATTACCACCGGAAGAAGAAATGATCAACGCCTTTATGCAAAGAGACTCACGATACGAGGGTATTTTCTTTGTTGGGGTAAAGACAACCGGAATATTTTGCCGGCCCACTTGTTCAGCACGTAAACCGAATATAGCGAATATTACTTTTTTTAAATCGACTAAACAGGCATTGGATGCGGGCTATCGTCCGTGTAAACGTTGTAAGCCAATGCAGGTTGAAGGGAATTTTCCTGATTGGATCACGATTATATTATCTGAAGTTGATAATGACCCTCTCCGGCGTTGGAAAGATGCTGAGTTACGAGAAATGGGCATTAATCCTAACAGGCTTCGGCGTTGGTTTAAAAAGAATCATGGGATGACATTTCAGACTTATTTGCGTTTAAGGCGTCTCGGGAATGCACTGGGTCGTATAAAACAGGGCGATGATCTGACCAATGTTGCTTTTGATAACGGCTATGATTCGTTGAGCGGTTTTCGCGATGCTGTTACCCAAATAACCGGTTTAACACCCGTTAAAAGTCGCGAAAGCACAATCGTATATGTAAATCGAATACCTACGCCTTTAGGGCCAATGTTAGCAGGAACGACCGGTAACGGACTTTGTTTACTTGAATTTATTGATCGAAGAATGCTGGAGACTCAGTTAAAACGAATTCGTAAGCATCTGAATGCCACGTTTATCCCTGGATCAAATGATTACATGGAATTGGTTTCGAGACAAATCGGAGAATATTTCAATGGACAAAGAAAGGAATTTTCAATACCGCTTCAAACTCCGGGAACGGAATTTCAGCAGGAAGTATGGAATCAACTAAAGACGATTTCTTACGGAAGTACACGTTCATATGAGAAGCAGGCCATAGCTATTAATCGACCGAATGCCGTAAGAGCAGTAGCCCGGGCAAATGGCGATAACCGAATTGCTATCATCATACCTTGTCATAGAGTAATTGCCAAAGATGGCAGCTTATGTGGCTATGGAGGTGGTATTTGGCGTAAGAAATACCTCTTAGATTTAGAACATAAATACCAAAATCTGTAATTCAGGCTACAGCAGTTTCGGTGTAAGAATACTCCGGATCACCGAAACGTTTCAAGGTGTTATAATGTGATTTGACTGCTTCACGAAATGTATCATGGTGATTATAAGGAATACCAAATTCCTCTGCCGTCTTTTCGACAATAGGGCTAATTTCGGGATAGTGTATACTACAAACATTTGGAAACAAATGATGTTCAATTTGATAATTAAGTCCGCCAATATACCATGATAAAAGTTTATTGCTTCGAGCGAAATTGGAGGTTGTTAACATTTCATGAATAACCCAGTGATTCTCTATTTTGTCATAATCATCAGGCAGGGGATGATCTGTTCCCTCAACAACATGGGCGAGTTGAAAGATTATTCCCAATATCAATCCGGCCGTTAAGTGCAATGTTACAAAACCAATCAGCAATTGATACCATGTGATATTAAGGAATAATAGCGGTAAAATGAGCGTATAAGTATAATAAAATGCTTTAGTCGTGAACAATATTGCCCATTCACTTTTAGGATGCTTTTTATTCTTATAAGGACCGATATTTTTCTGTAAGAAATATTTATAATCTTTGATAAAAACCCAGAAGAATGTTGCAAAACTGTAGGCTATGAAAGCGAGAATATGCTGTACCCGGTGTATTTTTTTGTATTCCGAGTGAGGGGAAAGCCGTATAAAACCAGCCACTTCAAGATCCTCATCATGCCCATGAATATTGGTATAGGTATGATGAACGATGTTATGTGTTATTTTCCATATATAGCCGTTGGCCCCGAGCATATCAAAACTAAGCCCAAGGATCTTATTAATTTTTTTATTCGAGGAATAGGCACTGTGCAGGGCATCATGTGATACCGAAAAACCAATTCCAGCCATTCCAACACCCATAGCAGCAGATAGAATCCACATACCATAAATGGAAACTTGACCGCTCATAATCAATAAATAGGATCCAATATATAAGGTGAGCAATATAATGGTCTTTATGACCATTGCCGCATTGGCATGTATCGAGAGATTATTTTCTTTAAAGTATTGATTTACATTCGCTTTAACAGCACGGCTGAATTCTTTGTTCAGCTTATTATTAAACGTTATTTTCTGCAAATTACCTACCCATTAATTTTCTGATTCTAATGATCATCTCAGATGAATAGGCGCTTAAGATATAAATCATTAAACTATTTTGTATTAGGATCTATAATGCCGTGAATTTATTTATATAAACCAGGTAAGTATACATATCTATATACCATCCTTAACCCTGATTTAAGATAAGAGATCCTGTCGAAAGTGCAAAACTTATAAGTAATTAAGAATAAATCAGAATAATTGTGCCTGAATAATATTCAGACGAGAAAATAATCAGGAAGTGATTTGTATAATTATGGATAATCTCTTTAGTCAATTTTGAGTAATAACATTACAAATTAATATCACATCTTAACAATACCATAAAAAGCAATATCCTCAAATTTATCCCACTTACGAATATGAGATCTCATGGTGCCCTCATATTTCATTCCGGCTTTTTCCAATACTTTCCCGGAAGCCGGATTACGAGTATAATGAAAAGCAAAAATTCTATTTAAGTTCATGGTAGTTAAACCATATTTAATAACAGTTACTGCAGCTTCTGTAGCGTATCCTCTATTCCAATATTTTTTCCCAATCCAATATCCCAGTTCAGCATGTGAGTGTTCATGATTAATATCTTTCAGGCCGATAGTGCCGATTAATTGTCTGTCAGTCACTAAGGTAATAGCGAAAAACAAACCTTTACCGTCTTCAAAATCCTCCTGGAGTTTTGTTAACCATTTTTCAGCTATTCCTTTTTCATAAGGATGTGGCACATTCAGTGTTGTGTCCGCAATTTCGAAATCACCGGCAAGAATTTTAAGGTCATTTTTATCAGACGACTTAAAATTTCTCAGGAGTAATCTTTCTGTATGAATGACAGGGTATTGTTTCATAAATGTTGTCGTACGGGCTACCACCCATTTTGTGGGAGATTATTTAATTATTCTTCGTATCTATTTTATGGATACAGAGTATCTTACAAATCAAAACTTAATATAAGCCGTAAAAGAAAAAAATTGTATAAATCATTTTTTCTCTTGACTCTAACGTGACGTAAGGTCTTAACTTAGGGTTAGTTATCGTTTTAACTTCATTTGAAATCAAAATGTCTGAAATTATACTCAAGATTGGTCAACTTGCCAGGCGTACCGGCCTTACCGTTCGAACACTTCGCTATTATGATGAAATCGGTTTGTTAAACCCTTCAAAGCGAATGGATTCGGGGTACAGGCTGTATGGTGTTGAGGAGATTGAACGCTTGCATAATATACTGGCGCTTCGTCAGCTCGGCTTTTCACTGGAAGAGATACAATCATGTCTGGATAATCCTGAGTACAGTTTGGATAATATAATTATCAGGCAAATGAAACAGGTGAGGCAAGATATAGAATTGAAGAAACAGCTTTATGCCCGATTGAAAACGATGGCAGATCACATACGATTCGCTGAGAAAATCTCCGTGGATGAACTAATACAAACTATGAAAGTTATGACTATGCATGAGAAATATTTTAATGAAGATCAGATGGAAGAGCTGAAGCAGCGTAGAAACAATATTGGTCAGGTACGGATGCAACAAGCTCAAAAGGATTGGCAAGAACTCATAAATGACGTTCGAATAGAAATGAAGAATGGTGCAGATCCTATCGATAAAAAAGTTCAGGAACTTGCAAAACGTTGGAAAAAACTCATTGAGGAATTTACCGGTGGCGACTCTCAGATCCAAAATTCCTTACGTGATATGTATACTTCAGAAGGCCCCGAAAAGGCTTCACAAGGTTTTGTTGATGCTGAAGTAATGTCCTTTATGTCAAGAGCTTTGAGCAGTACGAAGTAATGCGTAAATGGGTGTCTGAATTTTTTTAAATCATCAGACACCCATTTACGGCACTTAGCACTTTACTCTTAATACTCAGTTATCATACCTGTTTGGATCTATCAACGGATGCGATAGTTCCGATTGGCCTTTTGTTATTAAATCGGACACTATTTGTCCGCTGACCATTCCGAGGCTCATACCCATCATTGCCTGACCTGTGGAAATATATAATCCTTTTAATTTTTTAAAACGGCCTATGTATGGAAGGCCATCCGGAGAGCAAGGACGCAATCCGACCCATACCTTTTGATTATTCATATCTTCAAGGCTAAACTCCGGTAAATATTGACAAACTGATTTTTTTAAGCCGGCCAGTTTTCTTGGATTAATCGATTGATCGGGCCCGGTAATTTCCATGGTTCCCGCAAAACGCAGCATGTTATTCATAGGTGTCATCGTCACTTTCACTTCAGAGAAAATACCGCAGTAATTGGGTTGTATTTTGGGTTTGGGAAGCGTGATGCTGTAACCTTTACCGGCTTGAAGAAGTAATCGCAAGCCAAAACTTCTGGCGATAATCTGACTTTGTGCACCGGTGCAAATGACAACTTTTGATGCTTCAAGCGTACGCTTGTTTTTTGAATATATTCCTGTCACCGTATCATTTTCTGTTAACAAATGATCAAATTCCGTATTAAACTCAAATTGCACGCCTCTTTTTTTCAAAAGATCTTTTAAACCGTCCATAAGTGAGCCGGGATGGAGATGACTGTCTTTCTGGTAATAGGTTGCACCGATGATATCCAGGTCAATTCCCGGATTCATATCACGGACGTCATCAGCTGAAAGTACTTTTGCTGGTATCCCAATGCTGTTTGCTTTTTCAGCTAATTCCGCTTCTTCCTGCAAACCTTTTTCCGAATTGCAAAACATGAACAAACCCGTTTTGTGGAAATCAAAATCCAATGATTCCTCTTCTTCAAGATTTACAATAATTTGACGGTTCGTTAGCAGAAGATCACGAAGAAGTGGAGCAGATTCCTCAACATGCTTTTGGGTTGATGCTTTTTTGAAATTCCAACCCCAGAGGATAAGTTCTTTTTTCAGACGGGGACGGATATAAAACGGACTTTCAGGCTTGAACATCCATTTCAATCCCTTACTGATTATACCTGGTGAAGCTAATGGAATGATATGACTTGGAACGATCATGCCTGCATTGCCATACGAGCAGTTATCCGTTCCATCATCCATATCTATAATAGTCACATCCAAACCGGCTTTATTCAGAAAATAAGCGGTTCCCAAACCGGCTATTCCAGCACCGACAACAATCACTTTATCACTGTTCCTCATAGGTCAGATTACCTGGAAACCATTGGCATAGGGATCATCATCGTCGATGGTAATCGTGTTATATCCGGTAATCCGTGCCCAACCCTCAATACTTGGGATAATCGCCTTGTATTTTCCGACAGTTGTTGTACCCTCAATCCGCCCGATAAATTGGCTGCCGATGATACTTTCGTGAATAAACTCATCTCCCTTATTCAGTTTACCTTTTGCTGCCCATTGTGCTATTCGTGATGACGTACCGGTACCACAGGGAGAACGATCTATTGCTTTGTCACCGTAAAAAACAGCATTACGGGCTGTGGCTTTGGGATCAATTGGTTCACCGGTCCACATAATATGACTCAAGCCATGGATACGTTCATCTTCCGGATGTACAAAAGTATGTTTCTCATTTAACTGCTTCCGAAGATCCCGGCTCCATCGAATCAACTGATCGGCACCGTATTCTTTCATATCACGGAAGTTTTCCTGTGAATCGACGATAGCGTAAAAGTTTCCACCGTAAGCCACATCAACAGTCAACTTCCCGAGATCCGGACAATTAACTTCCAGTTTTTCAGCGTACAAGAAACTAGGTACATTCGTTATTTTAACGGATTTTACCCGCTGGCCTTCCATCGTATATTCGGCTGTAACTAATCCGGCCGGGACTTCAAGCCGCAAAGTGCCCGGTGTTTTAGGTTTGACTAACCCTTCCTGCAGCATGGTTGTTACCGTGCCAATTGTTCCGTGGCCACACATGGGCAGACATCCGCTTGTCTCGATAAATAAGATCCCGATGTCATTTTGTGGATCACTTGGTGGATAGAGTATACTTCCCGACATCATATCATGTCCGCGGGGCTCGAACATGAGTCCTTTACGAATCCAATCGTAATCTTTCATGAAATGAAGGCGTTTCTCTGCCATATTCTTACCTTCGAGAATGGGTCCGCCGCCGGCAACCAGCCTGACCGGATTTCCACAGGTGTGGGAATCTATACAAAAAAAACGTTTTACAGCCATTTATGATCGTTTAACTAATTTTTTTAAAAAAATAAGATACATTTTAATCAGATTATTATTTGCGAAAATCCGTGCAGTCCGTGACATTTGATGCTATCATCTGGTGAATTTACCATCTACGAGACGATAGATCTTTAAAGGATTATTAGATTTTAACTCATCGGGCAGCAATCCTTCCGGACAATCCTGAAAAGCTACAGGACGTGCAAAACGATGTATAGCTGCCGTTCCTACAGATGTAAACTTAGAATTGGTAGTGGCCGGAAATGGTCCGCCATGTTGCATGGAAGGACAAACCTCTACGCCGGTCGGAACGCCATTGAATATAATGCGACCTGCTTTTTCCCTACTGATATCAATCAATTTTCGGTAATCAGGCAGTTCATTTTCAGTAGCCATAAAAGATATAGTCAACTGTCCGCTCAGGCCTCGAGCCACTTTATACATTTCCTCTAAATTGGCACATTCAATGATTAATGTAAACGGACCAAATACTTCTTCCTGTAAGTGATGATTAGACAGAAAGTTACTTGCCATCACCGATGCAACAGCCGCTGATCCGGTGGTATTTTGAGTATCCTTGACCTGGCTTAATGATTCGATTCCTGATTGGGCCAGTGTATCAGCTCTTTTTTTACGATAGTTATCAGCTATTCCGGGATTCAGCATGCAGGCGGGTGGAGTTTCCTCAAGTTTTTTAGCCAGGGTAGATTTAAATGTGTCAAGATGTTCACCTTGCAGGCCTATGATGATACCCGGGTTCGTACAAAATTGGCCGGCACCAAGTGTAACGGATGCCGCGTATTGTTGAGCTATATCCACAGCAGAATTTGACAGTTTTTCATTCAACAGGAATACCGGATTGATACTTCCCATCTCCGCATATACGGGAATGGGTTCTTCACGTTGTTGTGCCAGATCATAAATGGCTTTTCCGCCACGAAATGATCCGGTGAATCCGACTGCTTTAATGGCGGGATGTTCAACGAGAGCACTCCCGACTTCTATTTTGCCATTAAGGGAGCTGAACACACCATCAGGCATACCACTAGCTTTTGCAGCTTTTTGAATGGCTTTAGATACTAATTCATTGGTCCCCGGATGCGATTCATGGCATTTGACAATTACCGGGCATCCGGAAGCAAGGGCAGATGCTGAATCGCCACCGGCAGTTGAAAAAGCCAATGGAAAATTACTGGCGCCGAATACGACGACCGGGCCCATTGGGAAAAGCATCCGGCGAATATCAGGTTTGGGAGCGGGTTCTCTACCGGGTTGGGCCGAATCAATCCTGGCATCAACCCATGAACCCTCACGCAACAAATCGGCAAACATCTTCAACTGATTAACCGTACGTCCCCGTTCGCCTTTAATTCTGCCGGTTGGTAAACCTGATTCGGCCGAGGCACGGTTTACGAGTTCATCACCAAGGTTCATGATCTCTTCCCCGATTTTTTCCAGGAAATCAGCCTTATTCTTACCGGGGATTAGCTTATACTCTTCGAAAGCGGATTGGGCTTTATAAACAGCTTCGTCTATTTCTTCTGTTGTAGCTATATGAAATTGTTCTGGTAGTTTTTTGTTTTCCTCCGGATTTAATGCCTGAAATGTTTTTGAGCCCTTTTGGGAGGTCGAAAATCCAATAATATTAACGCCATCAATCATGATATAACTGATCCTTAATTTTTTTATGAAAGATTTGGTATTTGTAGTCTTACTTTAATAGCATCATCAATAATTTTTTTAATATGATTTCTTTCTTCACCAACCAGAGTTAAACGGGGTTTTCTTACACTTTCAGATCCAATATTTACAGCAGCTTCAGCCATTTTGATATATTGAACAAGTTTGGGATGTATATCCAGTTCCAGTAATGGCATAAACCAGCGATATAAATCTTTTGCTTCTTCTAAACGTCCCGCCTGGATTAATTCATAAATAATCACCGTTTCTTCAGGGAAAGCGTTAACAAGTCCACCAACCCACCCAACAGCACCCATAAGTATAGCTTCCATAGCCAATGTGTCGACACCGCAAAGTATTTTAATGCGATCTCCGAAACGGTTAATCATACGTGTCACATTCGTAAGGTCCCTTGTTGATTCTTTAACGGCCTGAATATTTTCACACTCTATAAGTTGTTCAAACATATTCAATGTAATTTCGATACCGTAATCAACGGGGTTATTGTAAACCAGAATAGGCAAATCTGTTGAATTAGCGACATCTTTAAAATAGATAACGGTCTCCCGGTCATCCGCTTTATATTGCATGGGAGGGAGCATCATAAGACCGGATGCTCCATTTTTCTGAGCATCTTCGGCCGTTTTAATCGCATCCGTTGTTTTACGTTCGGCAATATTTACAATTACAGGTATTTTATCAGCTGTTAATTTAAGGGTTTCATTGAGCAGAATAAACTTTTCATCCTTTTCGAGTGTACTTGCTTCTCCCAGTGATCCACCTAACACAACTCCATGTATTCCGGCATCAAGCTGAGCCTGAAGATTTTTTCTATACATTTTAATATCCAATTTACCATCGGGCGTAAATTGAGTAGTTATAGCAGGATAAATACCTTTCCAATCAACTTTCATATTTTTCAATAATTAAATTCGTGAGTACATGTGGATCTTACTGAATGTAAAACAAAAGATAGGGAAGTCAACGTGTCGGTTTCTTGTACAAAATTATCATTTACTTGGTAAATCTTAGCTTATTGATATGTAACTGTTGCTTTTCAGAAAAAATGATACAATAATGATTTAAACAGTACCAAAATTGTATATCGTGTTTAATATTGTATTATAATTATGGAAGATAAATCCATTTTTTTTAGAATACCCAAAACGGAACGGGAAGGGTTCGTTGTTCAATATGATGAACTTCCACATTTTTATAACAGATTACATCATCATCCTGAATTACAACTAATCTATATATTGGAAGGGACTGGTGATTTATTTGTCGGTGATACAATCACACCTTTCGACCCGGGTTGTTTGTTCCTGATCGGGTCCAATCAAAGTCATCTTTTTAAAAGTGATCCCATATATTTTGAAGAAGATTCGGATTTGACTGCAAGGTCATTATCAATATTTTTCCATGAACGAACACTTGGAGAAGGGTTTTTCGATATTGTAGAAACATCGACTATTAGAAATCTAATTGAACGATCGAAACTCGGGACACAATTTTACCCCGCCATAGCACGAAAAACAGGTCAGAGGATAAAAAAACTGATTAATATATCCGGATTTGATCGGTTCATGGAAATACTGTCTATTCTCAATGACCTGGCCGAATCGGGTGAATATAAAAACCTGGCAACGATCAGTGCACCTCATCCGCCAAGTGATGAAGAGAGTCAGAAAGTGAATGATGTAATTAACTATATTTTGACACATTATCACGAAGATATCGAGTTACAGAAAGTGGCCGAAGTTGCCAACTACAGCAAAGCAGCGTTTTGCAGATTTTTCAAACAACGGACACGCAAAACATTCTCGATGTTTTTAAATGAGGTTAGAGTAGCCCATGCTTGTAAGCTTCTTCATCATACGGATTTGAATATTTCGCAAATAGGTTATGATAGCGGCTTTAATAATATTTCCAATTTTAACCGGCAATTTAAACGGATCACAGGTCTGACGCCGATGGTTTATCTGAAGAAATATAAAGATTCGAAAAGTACACCATCCCGTATCCATTATGAGACAAATGTGGTCTAAGTAAATCAATGATCAATTAACAATAATCATTTAAAACGGGCTCATCCTCCTCATTGATGGGATGATAAGAATCAGTATATTCGGGTTTAAGTTTATAATAAGAATTTTAATAGTAGACATTTTTGGGGTCTTCGTTTATCCGGATAGTCCGCGTCATTCCCGTTCTATTTACTCTGTGAAACCCATGCCGGAAGTGGTCAATCTCAAAGCTGCAATGGAAAATAATAACTTAAGAAAGTAAATATAGTATGCTCATTTGAAAAAATAGTACACTTTATTTACGTATCAGAAAAATACCTTAAGGGTGATGTTTATATTCCTGTATGTTGTCTGTGTTTATACTTTTATATAAAATAGAGGGCGACTTCGTGACAATTGTTCAAATGTTATATCCTGGATAACCCATTTTTATTAAATATTCAAAAGCCGGAGATTTTATGAGTCCTAATAGACTTACCATTAAGTTTACCTCTATTGTATTCAGTAGCCTGATATTATTACTATTCGGTATTACACAGGCTTTTGCTCAGAATATCAATTCATCTCTATTTCATTCACTTCATTACCGGTTTATCGGTCCCGGGGGTAATAGGGTTAGTGCGGTGGTGGGTGAACCGGGTAATCCAAATGTTTATTATGCAGGCGGCGCCTCAGGTGGAGTATGGAAATCAACGGATGCGGGTATCCACTGGAAACCCATTTTTGATAATCAGGATGTTCAGTCTATAGGAGCCATAGCTATCGATCCCAATCATCATCATACCATATGGGTAGGTACAGGTGAGACGTTCATACGAAGTAATGTATCTATTGGTAACGGAATATATAAATCGACAGACGGCGGCCGAAGCTGGGAAAAAATGGGACTCCCCAAAAGTGGACGCATAGGAAGAATCGTTATAAATCCGAATAATTCGGATATTGTTTATGTTGCTGTAATGGGCAATGATTATGGCCCACAGGAAGATAAAGGTGTTTATAAGACGACTGATGGTGGTAGAACATGGAAAAAAGTATTATTTGTAAATAAATATACCGGATGTTCGGGATTAGCGATCGATGTTAATAATCCTAATATCATATTTGCAGGAATGTGGCAATTTGTCCTCAAAACATGGGGACAGAATAGTGGGGGACCGGGTAGCGGTGTTTACATGTCGAGAGATGGTGGAAAGACATGGAAACGGTTAAAGGCAGGACTTCCTCAATCACCACTTGGGAAAATTGATGTAGCTGTAGCTCCAAATAACTCTGACCGTGTTTATGCATTGATTGAAACGGGCGGGCGAGGTTCATTATGGCGTTCAGATGATGGTGGATTTCATTGGCATGAAGTGAATTGGAGTAAGTTGATTAATGAGCGTCCGCACTATTACACCCGTATGCTTATTGATCCTGCTGATTATAATACGGTATGGTTCGCGTCCAACGGCATGTACGAAACACATGATGGTGGTAATACGATAAAACGTATACCATGGGGCGGCGATAACCATGATTTGTGGGCTGACCCAACGAATGACAAACGTATGATGATCGGTTATGATGGTGGCGTTGGTATCAGTGTTAATCATGGTCGATCATGGCATCATGTAGTATTACCAATCGGACAAATGTATCATATAGCAGTAGATAATGAAGTACCTTATCATGTTTACAGTAATATGCAGGATGATGGTTCGGTTATTGGTCCGAGTAACGATTTGGGAGACTATGGGATACCATCATCGATATGGCATACTACGGCTGGTTGTGAATCCGGATTTTCATTTCCTGATACCGTAACTAATCGTTGGGTTTGGGGCGGATGTTATTCCGGTGAAGTAGAAGTATATGATCGCAAAACAAGACATCAGCATTCCGTAACTCCATGGCCGAATAAATCTCTTGACTCACCGGCCAAATTTTTAAAATATCGTTGGAACTGGACGCCGCCAATGGCGATTTCACCGCATAATCACAAAGAAATCTATGCCGGAAGTCAATATGTACATGTAACTACCGATGGGGGACATAGCTGGAAGGTTATCAGTCCGGATCTTACGCTTGATGATACCACGCGTATGGGAAGCTCGGGAGGTTTAACGCCGGATAATCTTGGGGTTGAATATTGGGGAACACTATTTGCCATTGCCGAATCACCTGTAAAAGCAGGAGTGATCTGGGCCGGGAGTAACGATGGATTGGTCCATGTTACCCGTGACGGTGGAAAAAACTGGGACAACGTAACCAAAAACATACCTGATCTGCCACCATACGGTACTATCAGTAATATTGACCCTTCACCTTTCGAGGCTGGTGGCGCCTATATCTCGGTCGATTTTCACCAGGTGGATAACAGGAAACCCTATATTTACAAAACATCGGATTACGGCAGGCATTGGAAGAAGATTACGAATGGAATACGGTCAAGTGAGTTAAGTTATGTTCATAATGTATATGCCGATCCTCATAAAAAAGGCCTGCTTTTTGCCGGGACTGAGAATAGTTTGTTTGTCTCCTTTGATGATGGCGCTCACTGGCAGCCGTTTCAAAATAATTTGCCTCATGCACCGGTTACATGGATAACAGTTCAAAAAGATTTTCATGATCTGGCGATAGCAACCAAGGGTAGAGGGCTTTATATAATGGATGATATAATCCCTCTGGAACAAATGAATAACCAAATAGTTAATTCTGATGTTCATCTTTTCAAGCCCCGAAAATCATATCGGTTTAGAAAAACAAAAACATACCGGGGATCGCCATTAGACAATTCCCGGGGGAGGAATCCGCGGTATGGTGCTTCCCTCAATTATTACCTCAAAAACGGATCCCAAAAACCGGTGACAATTCAAATAGTAAATGGTAACGGGCAGATAATACGCACGTTATCCGGATCGGCCCATAAAGGTATTAACAGGGCATGGTGGGATTTACGCTATCCGCCAACCGATGAAGTCAAACTCAGAACTACTCCGAAATCACATCCTCATATTTGGGAAGAGAACAGGTTTAGAGGTAAAAAAACACGTGAGATTTATCATTGGGGTATTCAACCGGCTAAAAGAGGTCCTCTTGTAATGCCCGGAGAGTATACCGTGAGGTTGACTGCAGATGGCAAAACGATGTCTACAACTCTTAAAGTTCTCAAAGATCCTAATACTACAGGATCCCTGGCTGACGTAAAAGCAGAAACGGATTTATGGCTGAAAGTGTATCACAATATTAACACTGTGGTTAATATGATAAACCGGATTGAATTGGTCAGAAAACAGATAGAGGATATGCCGGTGTATTTTCAGGGCCGATCAGATTCAGCTGAAGTGTTAGATTTGGCTGACAAATTAAATCAGCAGGCATTACATGTTGAACATCAGTTATTCCAGAAGTTCCTTGCCGCCGGCCAATCCAAAACATATCCGGCTCCGATGAAGCTCTATCTTAGATTCGTATGGTTTGCCGGTGAAATAGGCAGTGGGGCCGGTGATGTTGCCGGCGATCCCGATTATCCGCCAACAAGTCAGGATTTAGCCGTTTATAAGCTGTTAACCAACCGCTTGAATAAAACGAAGACTGAATTTAATAGTTTTATGAATAACGATGTGACACAATTCAATAATACCCTTCAACAAAAAGGTATTCAAGCTGTGATAACACCTGGAAAAGGTATTGAGTAAGAATGTGTTAGATCGTTATAGAATTTAAAATTTGACAGTAATGTAGAAAATTAGATATGTGTTCTGTTATTTGATTGTATGTCACAATACCCTTCATCTGTTCAGGATCGAAACAGTACCCTGCAGATGATTGAATTGACGGATACCTTAACAAGGTATCCGTCTTTTTTAATTAATTTGAAATTTAAATAATTCGGGGGTTATTTTTCGAGTGGTTTATGACAGAACCACCAGTCATAGCACTCATATTCTTCTTTTCGTTTTTTTGCAGAGTCATAATCTTTAGGTGGTGGAACAATTACACGATCACCTATCAACTCATTATTGGGCCATCCTGCAGCTACGGCACCTTGCTTATCCGCTACCTGCAGTGCTTCAACAGCACGAACAATTTCATCAATATTTCTACCTATTTCCTGCGGATAATAAATAATCAGGCGGACAACGCTTTTAGGATCAACAACAAATACGGCACGAACGGTATTAGTACCTTTCCCCGGGTGCAACATACCAAGACGGTTTGCCAATTGATCGTTTGCGGCAATCACAGGAAATAAAATATCCACTTTTAGATTATAGTTAATCCATTCTATCCACTTGATATGCGAGAATACCTGATCCACCGACATACCGATAAGTTTACAATCCAATGCCTGGAATTTATCATACCGCTTTTGAAATGCCACAAATTCGGTAGTACAGACGGGTGTATAATCGGCAGGGTGACTAAAAAGCACGAACCATTTGCCTTTGTAAGCTTCCGGTAATCTCATAGGGCCCATCGTAGTTTCTACATCTAAATTGGGGAATGGATCGCCTATAAGAGGCATATTAAATTTTGTTTCTTCCATAATTCATCTCTTTTCTTGAATAGTTATTTAATTAGGTTCCCTGGGTAGAAACCTGTTCCATATTTATAATTTATAATAAGTATGGATAAATAGAAATTATAGTCGATGCTGATTAAGCAGGTATTAAATCGGGACTATGAAGGTAGGTCTGAAAATTATCAGAAAATTTTCTACATGATAACCATCTATGAGAGCATGATAAACTTTTATAGAGAGTAGCATTTTGAAAGTATCACCATCTTTAAAATATTTACAAAGACGATTTCCGGTATAAAATCTCTGCGGCTGAATTACCTTGCATGAGAAATACTGGTAAACTTAATCCATGGTAATATCGAATAATGAATTAGATCGTCCTGATCTGTTCGGGGATCCAGCTTTTCCTTATTATTACGATACTCTTAAATAACAGACTGTTCATTTTTCTTAAAGCGTTTGAAATCATCATAATATTCGAAATAGCAGAAACTAAATGCTCCATCGGAATTAAGTACAGTTTGTCCGACGTGTATGCGATCATCAATTAATACTTCACTATCATGAATACGATAACGGAAAGATTCCTATTCATTAACAACATCCAGGGAGATAAATAATGAAGAAATGGAGAAAGGCACAGAATTATTTCCGATAATAATTAATAGCTTAGTAATATCAACTTCCGCAGGGATATTGTATAACGGGTTTCATAATCTTTTAAAAAACTGACTTTCCTGTCCCACTCATCTATATTCAGTTTTCACATGAAAAGATTGGCTACAAATTATTTGAAGTGGTAGAGGAATACAATAGATCCGGTGTAGGCTGGTTTATGTTGGCCCCTGATCTCCAGGGTTACGGAAACCGTTACCTTCGAGATTCCACGCAGATTTTTTACTTCTTTGACTGAAGCATTTAATCGTACTTCACTGTCAACCAATACAGGTTGATTAAAACGTAAATCTTGTATTTCATAATTAACAGTCATTTTAGTATTCCGGGCTTCTATTATTTGACCCAGAAGAATAGGAATCAGGGAAACCGTTAAATATCCATGAGCTATCGTTGAGTTATACGGGGACTCTTTTTTGGCCCGTTCGATATCAGTATGAATCCATTGGCGATCGCCGGTTGCTTCCGCAAAATGATTTATTTGATCCTGTGTGATTCTGATAAAATCCGAATATCCCAGCTCTTTTCCTTCATATTCTACCCAATCCTCATGACTGGATATAATTGTATGATTCATAAATTATTTATTACCGTATTTGTAGATTTTTAAAGATGTTACAGTTGAAAAGGTAAGATAAGGTAAACTTTTTCTAATAAAATGGCATCTTGAGTTAAAAGTTGGGTTACATCACTATTAAATAAAGTGAATACCCATTTAAAGGCAATTCACTTTATTTAAAAAAATCTTCTACTGCTGATTACAGTTTAATGCTTTTTTTCAAATGGATATCAGTTGAAGAACTTCCGATCAATAAATCAAATGTATTATGATCTATAACCCATTTATGCTGATTTGGGTTGAAATAATGAAATGCGTCTTTATTGAGTGTAATGTGTACTATTTTCGCATCACCCGGCTTTAATTCAACCCTGGAAAATTTTTTCAGCGCTTTATAAGGCCGTGACAATCTCGGGTTATTTTCATGGACGTAAAGCTGTGCAACTTCAGCCCCGGCGAGTTGGCCTGTATTGGTTATTTTAAAACTGACATCCACCTTGGGAGTACCATTCGACGATTGATTCTCAACTTTTAAGTCGCTGTATTTAAAAGAAGTGTAGGAAAGGCCAAATCCAAAAGGAAATGCCGGTTTAATTTTATTAGTATCGAAATAGCGATATCCTACCTCCAATCCTTCAGAATAAGTAAGGAGAGAATCATTATGAGTATAGTTTTGAATTGATTTGGGTTCCTGCGACCAACTGCGTGGGAAGGTCACCGGTAATTTACCCGAGGGATTATAATTGCCCAGAAGTACATTAGTGATGGCATTACCAATTTCTTCACCATCAAACCAGGTTTCCAATACGGCTGGAGTCTGTTTTATCCATTTATCAACTAATACAGGAGCTCCCGATGTCAGAACAACGATGGTGTGGGGATTGGCTTTCACAACTTGTTGGATAAGCTTATCCTGATGGTCAGGTAATGCCAGGGATTTGCGGTCGGCTCCTTCGTGTTCGTAATGGGCAGAAGTACCTGCAAAAACAATGGCGATATCAGAATGTTTTGCCGCATTAACAGCATTCGATATGGATGCGGTCTTGGGTTGTTTCCAGCTTAATTGGGCACTCAGACCATATCCGATATTGGGATTATATCCTTTACCATGGTACTCCACTTTCAGATCATACATATTCCCGGCTATTAAATGAGCTGTAAGAGTATATCTGTTTCTCCCAAATCTGCCTTTATGAGCTGGTGATTCGGCTTTTTTGTTATTCAGATAAAATGTTGTCGGAGCCCCTGAAGTTAACTGGAATTGATAATCACCAGTTACAGGAGCTTTGATCTTACCCGTCCATCGTACGCTGAATGCACCTTTGAAATTATTCTCAACGATGGGAGTTTCTTCACCCGCGCCCTGGCGGTAATCAATTTGCCCGGCGGTACGAACAACAGGTGTTCCCATAAAATCAGGACTGTTAAAATATTCCGCTTTTAATCCCTGTGTTTTGCCATCGGGCTGATAGAATGCGGCTGAGTCGACCGGTTGCATATAATCAAACAAAATACCCGGTGCATAGTGGATAGCCGCTTTACCTTTTAAATTATGTTTTAATGCTTGTAACGGCGAAACCGAAATTATAGGATGTACTTCGGCACTTCCACCGCCAACGGCCCGGGCAAAGGCGGCATTAGGGCCAATAACGGCAATACTCTTTAATTTTGAGGGAGAAAGCGGAAGTTCATGATGATCATTTTTCAACAGTACAATAGCTTCTTGTGCCGTTTTTAAAGCCGTATGCTTCGTTTCCGGAGCATTGATTAAACTTTTATCCAGTTTCTGAGGATGTTTCAATTTGGGAAGAACACCCAACTTGAATTCAGTATTCAATATATTTTTTACTTTAGCATTGATTGTTGAATCACTGACTGTTCCCGATTGTATGGCAGGCATTAATGTTTTTTGATTCAAATAACGACCTGTAGGCATTTCTAAATCCAGGCCATTATGAACAGTGGGAAGAGTACTATGTACAGCGCCCCAATCGGACATAATTAAACCTTTATATCCCCATTCTTTTCGCAGGATAGTATTTAATAGAAAATAATTAGCGGCACTGAAATGGCCATTTATCTTATTGTAAGCAGCCATTATAGCATCTGAATGTGCTTTGTGAAGGGCTGCTTTAAATGCGGGGAAATATATTTCGCGAAGAGTTCGTTCATTGATATTTTCATCGATCGTAAACCGGTGAAATTCCTGGCTATTTGCGACAAAATGTTTAACAGTGGCACCAACTCCTTCTTCCTGCACACCTTTTATATAACTTACACCCATGGCAGAAGTTAGAAATGGGTCTTCGCCGAATCCCTCAAATGTTCTGCCGTTTTTGGGATTACGGGCAATATTGACATTCGGTCCCAGAATAATATTACGGCCTTTACCGCGGACTTCCCGCCCGATTCCCTGTCCTACTTTTCGTACGATGGCTGTATCCCATGTAGCAGCCATTGCTATACCTGAAGGAAAGGAGGTGGATCGTCCCCATCGTGCTCCAAGTGGTCCGTCATCCATACGCATGGAGGGTATTCCCAATTTAGGTACAGGGGAGGTACTCATAACAATACCACCCAGCAGATTTACCTTATTTTTCATCGTAAGATGGGACATTAAATAGCTTATAGAATGATTCCCGTCCTGTTGCTTCGATCTGTTGCATCCGGCATTTAATAACATATAGAGTATAAAAACCGGTAATAGATAAGAAATCCACTTTCCTTTTAGATTCATTTTATATCCTTGCAAGTTGATTGTTCGTTTTGTGATAAAAAGGTGCCTAAGTAAGTTGCTATTATCATAGTATGGTTTTAAAAAAATATAAATGTAGATATACTAAACAAATCATTATGAGAATAGACATAACATTTAACATTTGAATATCTCAGTTAAAAATTTGAAATGTATAATATATAGACATTTTAATACAGACCTTTAATAAACAGACTTGTATGCGTAATAAAAATCAATATAAATAAGGTAGAGGCTATTTATTTATTTCCGATAAATTCTATATTACTCTTATAAGTAACGAGAGAGACGTTATGAATTTGAATAATGAAAAAAAAGACATAGTTGAACAAAGACTTGGTGTTAGGGTAACCTTAACACGTCCGGTTGATGTTTTCAGAGGTAAGTACCGGCTGGATATTACTGATAATATTCATTTTGTATCACATACTGCATTGACCCCAAACCGTGCATTCGAAAAGACATTAAACCTTTGGATACAATATGATCATCACACACCTTATGTAGACTTGGAATACCTGGTAACCATGATCAAAAATTTACCAATCGAACCGGAAGCAACGCATATCTTATCGAGAATCGTTACTGAAGAAGGTGAAATGAATGGGTTATTTACACTAGTTGACGGATATTATAAACTTTATTGTTTCCATAAAGCGATCAAACGAAGTAAGACGTAAGGCACTTCTTTATAATTGTTTACCCCTTATTATTCTATTGGCAGACATTCCTTATTCCCGGCAATATCCCCAAATATTTATTTCATTCAGACAACATTGATCAATGTATTGATTAAATCATGTTAAATATACGTAATAGGACATTGCGAGGGCAAAATTATGGTAAATTTTGTTTATTATAAGGCAAAATATTAATTAGTATTTTGTATATTCAAAAATGGGATTTGAGGATGCTAATTTTTTAGATCCCAGGATTTTGGTATTTATTAAGAAAATATTATTACACAATTTATGAAAGTCACCTTAAGTGATATAGCAAAAGAAACCGGGTTTGCCGTCTCAACAGTTTCACGAACATTGAGGGGAGAAGGTAAAATCAGCAGAGAAAATGAACGGATAATCCTTGAAACGGCTCAAAGGTTAAATTATCCGGCCTCAAAGATTTTACGGAATCAGAAACGGAAGAAAAATATATTTATAGCCCTACTTACTCAATTTCATATAGGTGAGTTCTATTCTTCCTTTTTCAATGGGTTCGTTCAGGCGGGTATAAATAAAAAAGTTAATATCAGTTTATTTAGTGTATCTGATCATATTGATAGTATTGATGTTTTCCTAAATAAATTGAGAGATAAAGGATATTCAGCAGCGGTTATTTTTGTTCCTGCTCTTCAAATTGAAGATTATGCTAAGATATTAGATAACGCTCCAACGGATTTTCCTATCATTTCCTGTTCCAATAATATTCATCCTGTTATAGATACGGTAACATTCGATGCTTACCGCGGAGCTTCCTTAGTGGCCGAGCATTTTCAAAAAAGGGGATATAAAACAGTTGGAATGATTGAAGGTCCGGGTAATAAGCAACCGGAGGCCCGTTTTCGGAAAAATGGGTTTGCCGATTATGTAAATCATCATGAAGGAATTGATTTTACTTGGTCCTATCCTGGTGATTATAAACTGGAGTCGGGAATAAGAGCTTTTAATGAGTTCCGTAAATTAAAAGTAAAACCACGCGCTATTTTTGCTGCAAATGATGCCACCGCTTTGGGTTTTATGGAAACAGCCAGGGCTGCCGGTTATAATTTTCCCGAAGATATAGCCCTTGTCGGTTATGATAATCTGCCAATGTGCGAATATCACTATCCAACATTGACCTCCGTAAATACCAATTATACCCAGTTGGCTGAAGTAACGCTTGAAAAAGTTTTAGAAAAATTTAGTAATCCTGTACCTCATAAAGGATTGGTAAGCCTTGTCCCTGTTACATTGGCAGTCCGCCAGTCATCATAACCCCATCTATTGAGCAAAAAATAGGGTATAAAAAATAATTTTTGCCTAAATAAAAATAATATTTGCCCTTCTTTAATTATTTTTTGTATAATCACTCTTAGTATTGGTATCGCTTTCAGAAGATGAGATACTTCTGGCGGGTAGATTTTTTAGAGCATTTACGTTACCTGGATAATATGGATTCTATCCATTTAATGTGCATTTATATTGCTGAATACTATATTTAAACTATTGTAAGCTAAAGGAATATATCAGTCTTATACGACAGCTAAAATCAGATTTATTGGATTAGGTTGTGTTGCTCTATTTGGTGTATTATTCTAGTATTTTTTTTCAATGGTGCTCGTAAAGGACAATAAACATCAATTAATTTGCCTTTATTTGCTCTTTATTTAGACAAAATCAATTAGCGATCAATTGTAAGCATGTTATGACCAAAAAAAGCTTCACAGTATTTATTGATGTCATAAGTGTAACTTTAAACTGTTAAACTTTAGATTATGTTACGAGTGTGGTTTGCTATTATATCTGTTTTTTTGCTTACTACTTTTAAAAATAGTGGATTATCAAAAGGGCAAGAAAGACCTCTTTATAAAAATTCAAGTCAACCAATTGAGGTTCGTGTTAATGATCTTCTAAAGCGAATGACACTTGAGGAAAAAATTGCCCAACTGGAATGTGTTTGGCAAAAGAAGGCACTATTCGTAAATAAGGATGAGACTTTTAACCCTCAGGAATTCAAGAAATACTATCCTAACAGTATAGGTCAGATTGCACGTCCGAGTGAGAACCCCTTTGGCCAGGGAAATCCCGGTTTATCACCAGAGCAAAATGCACAATTTACAAATGCTATACAGCGATATGCTGTTAATGATACCCGCTTGGGTATACCGGTATTATTTCATGAGGAGAGTCTCCATGGTTTTGTAGCGCCAAATGCCACCAGTTTTCCAATTCCAATGGCTTTAGGAAGTACCTGGAATCCGGATCTTATACAAAAAGTATTTGGGGTAGCTGCAGCTGAAGCACGTTCCAGGGGAACGGACTTGGTTTTGGCTCCGGTCGTTAATCTGGCTCGAGACCCGAGATGGGGGAGAACAGGTGAAACGTATGGTGAAGATCCTTATATGGCTTATAAAATGGGTCTTGCTGCTGTAAAAGGATTTCAGGGAAAAATCGGAAAAAATTATAAGATCGATCAGAACCATGTCATGGCCACATTAAAGCATTATGCAGCATTTGGTCAACCTATAGGTGGACGTAATATGGGCCCCACTTCAGCAGGTATTCATACATTGAGTAATATCTTTTTATATCCTTTCAGGGAAATTATCTCAAGAGAACATGTTTACAGTGTGATGGCCTCATATAATGAAATAGACGGTATCCCATCTCACGAGAATTCATGGTTACTGAATAAAGTATTACGTAATCAATGGCATTTTAATGGCATTGTCGTTTCTGATTACGACGGCATACGCCACCTGAAATCGGAACATCACACTGAATCTACTTTTGAAGATGCAGGTATAGCCGCTTTAAAAGCTGGAGTTGATACCGAATTGCCAGATCCGGATTGTTACCCCTTATTAAAAGAAGCGGTTAAACAAGGACGTATT
>Ga0102944_1000348_pt1 | contig 36290 bp, 36 predicted proteins | sample SalPonD_shore_MG_FD_78172 | JGI IMG/M metagenome (GOLD analysis project Ga0102944, IMG submission 78172) | Salt pond soil microbial communities from South San Francisco under conditions of wetland restoration - Salt Pond MetaG... | ecosystem: Environmental > Aquatic > Marine > Intertidal zone >... | reverse complement strand
GGCTCCGACGTCGGAGCCGGCGTCCTGTTCCGTCATGAACATGGCGCCCTGATAGAGGCTGTCCAGGTCCTGGTCCGTCAGCCCGTCGATGTAGCGCCGTACCAGGTCCTCCGAGCCGAACTTGCGCAGCGTCCGGGTGAGGGCGTCGGTCATGCTGAGCGGGCAGCAGAGTCCAAACTCTGCCTGCACGAAGAGATAGGTAAGCCCGTATTTGATGATCGGCGGCAGCGGCGCGTCACGGTTGAACACGCCCGCGCGGTGGGACATCGCGGCGAGACCCAGCTCGCCGAACGCGATCTCTTCCAACCGCCGGTAGGCGGGGTGCTTGTCGATTGCCTGGACGTCTGCACCGTCGCGGCCGCGCGGGCGCAGAACGGGCGGATGCCGGTCGGCCTCCAGGGCCAGCGCCTCCAGCTCCGAGCCTACCAGCGCGCCGAGGCGGTCGAACTGCGGCAGCACGGCGTCCAGCACGTCCGCGTCGGTGTAAACCCGGAGCAGGCGCTCCAGCTCAGGGTCCTGACGGTAGGCGTTGGTGCCCCGGCTGTCGGGGATGTTGCGATGGACGTGCGGCTGCGGCATGACGGTCTCTCCAGCTTCGGGGTGCAATCCAGTGCGGTCTCGCGCTCTCCTTTGGGGCGGCGCATGCCGTTACACTAGGGCCGGCGGAGGATCGGCGATTCAATGTCCGGCCGCGTCCCGAACCTGGCCGGGCACCGTGGAAACCAGGAACTCCACCAGCTCCCGGGCGAAGCGCGGCAGCGCCTGCACGTCCCGGGCGCAGATTTTGAGCTGGCGTTCCGCCCAGGCGTCGGTCAGCTCCACCACGTGGATGTCCATGGTCCGGGCCAGGCGCCGGGCGGACGTCTCCTGCAGCACGCCTACGCCAGCGCCGGCGGCGACCATGCGGCAGAGCGCGTCGAAGCTCGACACCTGGACCCGGACCCGCAGGCGCGCGCCGAGGTCGTTGGCCACCTGGATCATGAACGCATAGATGGCGCTGCCGGAGTGCAGCGACACGAACTCGCAGCCGGCGGCCTCCTCGAAGGCCACGGCCCGCCGCTCCGCGAGGGGGTGGGCCGGCGGAGTCGCCAGCACCAGCCGGTCGGTATGGTAGGGGCGCACGTCGAGGCCGCCGGTGGGCACGTTGCCGGCCACGATGCCGATGTCCGCGGTGCCGTCGCTGACGGCTCGGACGATGTCGTGGCTCATGCGCTCTTCCAGGGCCACTTCCACCTGGGGGTGGGACGAGAGGAACTCGCCCAGAGCTGCGGGCAGGAAGCCGGTCATGGCGGTGGTGTTGGCGAACATGCGCACACAGCCCTTGACGCCCTCGGCGTATTCCATCAGGTCGCCGCGCAGGCGCTCGCTCTGGCTCAGGATCAGCAGGGCGTGCCGCAGCATGGCCTCGCCCGCCGGGGTCAGGGTCACGCCCTGGCTGGCCCGGTGGAGCAGCTTCGTCCCCAGCGCGTCCTCCAGGTTCTTGATGCGCATGCTCGCCGCCGCCAGAGACGTGAACGACCGCTCGGCGCCGCGGGTCAGGCTCTGGGTCTCGGCGATGTTGGCGAACAGACGTAGGTCGATGAAATCGAAGAACAGGCGCTGCATGCGCACCCCTGACATAGGCCCGGCTACTTAACCGCGATGATACTACTTCAGGGAGCGCGGAATAATTCCCGCTTCCTTATGTCTGCACACTCGCCGTGCGGCCAGAGGCTCGCGAATCGTTCAGCGCTTCCTTAAGCGCCATCGAACGCTCACTTCGCCAATCCCGAATTGTCAGGGACCGGTTCGGGGCGACATGCTCCACGGGATCATCTCAGGAGACCATTCCGGGACATGGCGACGAGCGCATTCGAGGACTGGGTCGGCAGGACCGAATCGGCGAGCGACCGTATTACGCCGGGACCTGCGGAGGCCCTGGCGGCCACGTTGGACCGCAGCAGCGCGCCTGGAGCGGAGGGTGATCCCCTCCCGCCGCTGTGGCACTGGCTGTACTTCCTGGACAAGCCGCCGGCGAGCGCGCTGGGGCCGGACGGGCACGCCCGCCGCGGGCGGTTCCTGCCTCCTGTGGAGCTGCCCCGGCGCATGTGGGCGGCCAGCCGGGTCACTTTTCACCGGCCCCTGCGGCTGGGGGAGGAGGCCACTCGGACTTCCCGCATCAAGGCCGTCGAGGACAAGCAGGGACACAGCGGCGCGCTCACGTTCGTTACCGTGGAGCACGTCATTCACGGAGAGGGTGGACTGGCCATCAGCGAGGAAACGGACCTCGCCTATCGGGAAGCACCCCGGGCGGGAGTGGCGCCGTCCGCGGGGGCCGCATCGAAGCCGCCGGCAGAGCCCCAGTGGAGCCGGACCCACACCGCCGATCCGGTGCTGCTGTTCCGCTACTCGGCGCTCACCTTCAACAGCCACCGAATCCACTACGACTATCCCTTCGCCACGGAGGTGGAGGGCTATCCCGGGCTGGTGGTCCACGGCCCCCTGATCCTCACCCTGCTGGTGGAGGCATTGACCGCCGAGCATCCCGACCGGGACATCGCCACGCTTACCATGCGGGCCCGGCAGCCGCTGTTCCACGGCGTGGCGTTCCGGGTTCAGGGACGGCTCACAGAGGACGGCAGCCGCGCCGAGCTTTGGAGCCTCAACGAGCAGGACGGGGTCACCATGGAGGCCACCGCCGGGCTGACCGCCTGAGCCCGGATCACATTCACCGCGGGCGGCCCGGGCACCGCCCTCAACCGGACGGCACTCATGCATCCGAAACCCGACCAGTACCAGGAGCTTCGCGACGCGCTCCGCGACCTGTGCAAGCATTATCCGGATGCCTATTTCCGGCAGATCGACGCCGAGGGCGGCTATCCGGAGGCGTTCATCGACAGCCTCACCGAGGCCGGCTGGCTGGCCGCCATGATCCCCCAGGAGTACGGCGGCTCCGGGCTGGGCCTGGCGGAAGCCTCGGTGATCATGGAGGAGGTCAACCGCAACGGCGGCAATGCCGGCGCCTGCCACGGGCAGATGTACAACATGGGCACCCTGCTGCGCCACGGTTCCGAGGACCAGAAGCGGACCTACCTGCCGCGCATCGCCAGCGGCGAGCTGCGGCTGCAGTCCATGGCGGTGACCGAACCCACCACCGGCACGGATACGACGAAGCTCAAGACCACCGCGGTGAGGAAGGGCGACCGTTACGTGGTCAACGGTCAGAAAGTGTGGACGTCCCGGGTCCAGCACTCGGACCTGATGATCCTGCTGGCCCGCACCACGCCGCTGGCGGAGGTCAAGCGCAAGTCCGAGGGCCTGTCGGTGTTTCTGGTGGACCTGCACGAGGCCATCGGCAACGGCCTGACGCTGCAGCCGATCCGCAACATGGTGAACCACGAAACGAATGAGCTGTTCCTGGACGATCTGGAGATCCCGGCGGAAAATCTGATCGGCCAGGAGGGCCGGGGGTTCGGGTACATCCTGGACGGGCTCAACGCCGAGCGTACCCTGATTGCCGCCGAGTGCATCGGCGACGCCTGGTGGTTCATCAACAAGATGGTGAGCTATACCAGCGAGCGCGTGGTCTTCGACCGGCCCATTGCCCGCAACCAGGGCGTGCAGTTCCCCATAGCCCGCAGCTATGTGAACACCGAGGCGGCCAACCTCATGCGCTTCCGGGCCTGCGAGCTCTACGACGCCGGCCGTCACTGCGGCGCCGAGGCCAACATGGCCAAGCTGCTGGCGGCCGATGCCTCCTGGGAGGCCGCCAATGTCTGCCTCCAGTCCCACGGTGGCTTCGGCTTCGCCCATGAGTACGACGTGGAGCGCAAGTTCCGCGAGACGCGCCTGTATCAGGTAGCGCCCATCTCCACCAACCTGATCCTGTCGTACGTGGCGGAGCACGTGCTGGAGCTGCCGCGTTCATTCTGACGAGGCCCCTCCTGAGAGGTTAGTTATGACCGCGAGACCGCTGGAAGGCACCACCGTCGTTACCCTGGAGCACGCCATCGCGGCACCGTTCTGCACGCGGCAGCTCGCCGACCTGGGTGCCCGGGTGATCAAGGTCGAGCGCCCGGGGGTCGGCGACTTCGCCCGCCACTACGACGACCGGGTCCGGGGGCTCGCGTCGCACTTCGTGTGGACTAACCGCTCCAAGGAGAGCATCACCCTGGACGTCAAGCACGCCGAGGGCGCCGAGATCCTGGGCCGGCTGGTAGCCGGCGCCGACGTGGTCGTGCAGAATCTGGCGCCCGGCGCCGCGGCCAGGCTGGGCCTGTCCTACCAGGCCCTCAGCGGCGAGTATCCTGAGATCATCGTCTGCGACATCTCCGGCTACGGCGGGGAGGGTCCCTACCGCGACAAGAAGGCCTACGACCTGCTGGTGCAGAGCGAGTCCGGGTTTCTGTCGATCACGGGCACCCCCGAAGAGCCCGCCAAGGCCGGCTGCTCCATCGCCGACATCGCCGCCGGCATGTATGCTTACAGCAACATCCTGGCTGCGCTCATCCAGCGCGGGCGCAGCGGCCGCGGCTGCCATGTCGAGGTCTCGCTGCTGGAGGCCATGACCGAGTGGATGGGCTACCCGCTGTATTACGGCTTCGAGGGCGCGGAGCCGCCGCCGCGCACCGGCGCCTCCCATGCCACCATCTATCCTTACGGGCCGTTCGCCGCCGGCGACGGCAACAGCGTTATGTTGGGCATCCAGAATGAGCGCGAGTGGCGGGCGTTCTGCGAACAGGTGCTGGAGCGCGCGGAGCTGGCGGAAGACGAGCGGTTCGCCTCGAACAAGGCGCGTTCCGCTTCGCGGCACGAGCTGCGGGATATCATCGAGCAGGTGTTCTCGGCCCTGAGCGCGGCCGAGGTCGTGGCGCGTCTGGAAACGGCCAAGATCGCCAACGCGCGCGTCAACACCGTCGCCGACGTCTGGGCCCATCCGCAGCTCCAGGCTCTGGGGCGCTGGTCCGCGGTGAACAGTCCCGCCGGTTCGCTGCCGGCACTGCTGCCGCCTGGAGCGCCCGGCGCCTATACGCCGGCGATGGGGGCCGTCCCGGACCTCGGAGAGCACACGGACGCGGTCTTGGTCGAGCTCGGCTACAGCACATCCGATATCGCCAGGCTGCGGGAGGAGGGCGCCGTATGAGCACAGTCAGCGCAGTTACCAACCCGGTGGAACCGACCCGTGAGCTGGCGGCGTTCGCGGCCGGCCTGCGTTTCCAGGACCTCCCCGACGCGGTGCTGGACCGCGCGGAAGACCTGTTCCTGGACTGGGCGGCCTCGGCCCTCGCCGGCAAGGGCTCCCGGGCGGTGGAGATCGTCGAGGGATTCGCCCGGGCAATGGGGCCGGAGCACGGCGCCTCGGAGGTGCTGATTTCCCGGCGCCGCTCCTCGCCCCTGTTTGCCGCCATGGTCAATGGCGCTGCCTCCCACGTGGTGGAGCAGGACGACGTCCACAACGGCTCCGTATTCCACCCGGGCGCAGTGGTGTTCCCCGCGGCGCTGGCCGTGGCGCAGGCCGCCGGGGCCAGCGGCCGGGACTTGCTGACCGCCGCGGTGGCAGGCTACGAGGTCGGTATCCGTGTGGGCGAGTTCCTCGGCCGGTCCCACTACCGGGTGTTCCACACCACGGGCACGGCCGGCACGCTGGCCGCGGCCGCCGCGGCGGGCTGCCTGCTGCGTCTGCCGGCCGAGCAGATGCTCCACGCCCTGGGCTCGGCGGGCACTCAGGCGGCCGGGCTGTGGGAGTTCCTGCGCGACGCGGCCGATTCCAAGCAGCTGCATACGGCCAAGGCGGCCGCCAACGGGCTTACGGCGGCCTACCTGGCACGGGACGGCTTCACGGGCGCCCGCCGTATCCTCGAGGGCGAGCAGGGCATGGCGGCGGGCATGTCCAGCGACGCGGATCCCGCGCGGCTGGTGGACCGGCTGGGAGAGCGCTGGGCGCTGGCCGAGACCTCATTCAAGTTTCACGCCTCCTGTCGCCATACCCACCCGGCAGCGGACGCCCTGCTGCAGGTGGTCGAGAGCCACGACCTCTCCGCCGACGACATCGCCGCCGTTACCGCCCACGTCCACCAGGCGGCGCTGGACGTGCTGGGGCCGGTGGTGGATCCGCGCACCGTGCACCAGGCCAAGTTTTCCATGGGAACCACCCTGGGGCTGATCGCCCGCTTCCGCCGCGCCGGCGTGCAGGAGTTCGAGTCGCACTTCCGGGATCCGGAGACCGCGGCGTTCCGGGACAGGGTGCGGATGACCCTCGACCCGGAGGTGGATCGGGCCTATCCCGCGCGCTGGATCGGCAGGGTGACGGTGGAGACCGCCGGCGGCGAGACGCTGTCGGGGCGGGTGGACGAACCCAAGGGCGATCCGGGCAACACGCTCAGTCGGCCGGAGCTGGAGGACAAGGCCCAGCGGCTTGCCGCGTTCAGCGACGCGGCCACGCCGGCGGAAATGGAGCGGCTCATCGCGCTGGTCTGGGGCATGCGCAAGCGCGCCCAGGTGCCGTCGCTGCTGCCCGGCGGCTCGAGCTGAACAACGCTTCCGACGAGGAGACCGAAGCCACATGAGCGAACAGGATATGATGGCCGGTCGGTCGGTGATCGTCACCGGGGCCGGCGGCGGCATCGGCCGGGACATCGCCCTGATGATGGCCGACTGCGGCGCCCGGGTGGTGGTGAACGACGTGGGTGCCAGCCTCTCGGGCGAAGGCGGCGACGTGGGTCCGGCCCAGGAGGTGGTGGAGGAAATCCGGTCCCGGGGTGGTGAGGCCGTCGCCAACACCGACAGCGTGGCCGACGCGGCCGGCGCGCGGCGGATCGTCGAGACCGCCATGGACGGGTTCGGGTGCATCGACGCGGTGGTGAACAACGCCGGCATCCTGCGCGACCGCTTCTTTCACAAGATGAGCGAGCCCGAGTGGGACGCGGTGCTCAAGGTGCACCTCTACGGCAGCTACTACGTCAGCCGCGCCGCCGCGGCCCACATGAAGGAACAGGCGTCGGGCGCCTTCGTCCACATGACCTCCACCTCCGGGCTGATCGGCAACTTCGGCCAGGCCAACTACTCCGCCGCCAAGCTCGGGTTGGTGGCGCTTTCCAAGTCCATCGCCCTGGACATGGCCCGTTTCAACGTGCGCTCCAACTGCATTGCGCCGTTCGCCTGGAGCCGGATGATCAGCTCCATTCCCACCAATACCCCGGAGGAAGAGGCCCGGGTGAAGAAGCTGCAGCAGATGACGCCCAACAAGATCGCACCCCTGGCCGTGTACCTGGCCAGCGACCGGGCGGCGGACGTCAACGCCCAGGTCTTCGCCGTGCGCAACAACGAGATCTTCCTGATGAGCCAGCCGCGGCCGGTGCGATCGGTGCATCGCTCCGCAGGCTGGACCCCCGAGAGCATCGCCGAGCACGCCATGCCGGCGCTGCAGGCTAGCTTCTTCGATCTGGAGCGCTCCGGTGACGTCTTCAGCTGGGACCCGATCTGACCGTGGCCGCGGGAGCATGCCCATGAACGGCAAGCCGGCGCTGTCGGTCCTTTTCGAGCCCAACGCGGTCGCCGTGGTCGGAGCCTCCGGCGATCCGTCGCGCATCGGCGGCCGGCCGGTGGCCTACTGCAAGCAGCTCGGTTTCCGCGGGCCGATCTACCCGGTGAACCCCAACCGGGAGACCGTCCAGGGCCTGCAGGCCTACCCGGACATCGACAGCCTGCCGGAGGAGGTGGAGCTGTTCGTGATGGCCGTGCCGGCGGCCCAGGTGCCGGAGGCCCTGGAACGCGCGGCAGCCAAGGGCGCCCGGGCCGCCGTGGTGTTCTCGTCCGGATTCGGCGAGACGGGCGAGGCGGGTGCCGAGCTGCAGCAGGCGCTGGTCGAAGCGGCCGCGCGCACGGGCGTCCGCGTGCTGGGCCCGAACGCGCTGGGGCTGTTCTGCAACCGCAGCGGGCTGGCGCCGACGTTCTCCACTTTCCTCGAGGGGCAGCGTCCGGCGCCCGGCAATCTGGCCATCGTGTCGCAGTCCGGCGCCTACGGCGCCCACCTGGCCATGCTGGCGCGCAAGCGGCGGATCGGTCTGTCCCACTTCATCACCACCGGCAACGAGTGCGACATCACCGTGGCGGAATGCATCCACCACCTGGCCGGTGACCCGGAGGTGGGCGTCATCGCCTGCTACTCCGAGGGCGTCCAGGACGGCCGCGCCTTCCTGGAGGCGCTGCTGGCCGCCCGGGCCGCGGGCAAGCCGGTGGTGATCATCAAGGTGGGCAGCAGCCCGGCGGGCCAGGAGGCGGCCCGTTCCCACACCGCCTCGGTCGCCGGCGACGACGCCGTGTTCGACGCCGCCGTGCGTTTCGGCGGGGCGGAGCGGGTACACGATACCCAGGCGTTCATCGATCTCATCTACACCCTCAGCCGGCACCCGCCGCTCAGCGGGCGCCGGCTGGGCGTGCTGACCATGTCCGGCGGCGCCGGGGTGCTCATGGCCGACGCCGCGTCCGCCAACGGCCTGGAGCTGCCGCCGCTGCCGGACGACCCGCGCCGGTGGCTGGAGGAGCGCATCCCGTTCGGTTCCGCGGCCAACCCGGTGGATACCACCGCCCAGGCGGTGAATGACATGTCGCTGGTCCGGGATGCCCTGCGGGCGATGCTGGATCAGGGCGGCTTCGACGCCGTGGTGAGCTTCTTCATGAGCTGGCCGGCCAGCCCCACCATCGGCCCCGACCTGAAGGCGGCCATCGCCCAGGGCATCGAGGGCTTCGACGACCGCACGGTAGCCATCGCCCTCAACGCCGGCGAGGATGTCAAGGCCGACTTCGACGATGCCGGCATGCTGGTGTTCGACGATCCGACGTTTGCCGTCGAGGCGCTGGCCGCGTCGGCGCGGATCGGTGAGCGCCTCCGGGCGCCGGTGCCTGAGCTCCCGCCGCTTGCCGCCGGGCGCGCCCGCGTGCCGGCCGGGCGCCTGGACGAGTCGGAGACCGCCGAGCTGCTGCGCGAGGCCGGCGTGCCGATGACCGCCTATCGGGTCGCCGCCACGCCCGAGGAGGCGGCCGATGCGGCCGGGGCACTCGGTTTCCCGGTGGCGGTCAAGGTCCTGTCCCCGGACGTTGCGCACAAGTCCGATGCCGGCGGCATTGCACTGAACCTGGGCGACGGAGATGCGGTGCGAGAGGGCGCCGAAGCGGTGCTGGCGGCGGTGGCCCGCAGCCACCCGGACGCCGCCGTCCGCGGTGTGCTGGTGGCGCCGATGGCTGCAGAGGGCAGCGACCTGATCCTGGGCGGCCGGGTGGACCCGGTGTTCGGGCCGGTGGTGGTCTGCGGCCTCGGCGGCGTATTCGTGGAGCTGTTCAACGATGTGGCCATCGACATCGCGCCGGTTTCCGAGGCGCGGGCCGAGGCGCTGCTGCGGCGCCTGCGGGCGTGGCCGCTGCTGCAAGGCGCCCGCGGCCGGCCCCGGGCGGACGTTCCGGCGGCCGCGGCGGCCGTCGCCGCCTTCTCCCGGTTCCTCGCGGACAATGCCGACTGGTTGTCCTCGGTCGAAGTGAACCCGCTGCGGGTGCTGCCCGAGGGCAAGGGGACAGTGGGGCTCGACGCGCTGATCGTGCCGACGGAGAACACGGGATCATGAACGCCCCCTGCATCGCTGGTGTCGGGCTGACGCCGTTCGGGCGCCAGGAGGGCTCGGACACCCTGTCCCTGATGAGCCGTGCTGCAGAGCTGGCCCTGGACGACGCGGGCCTGACCCGCGCGGACGTGGACGGCCTGCTGACCGGCTACTCCACCACTCACCCGCATCTGATGCTCGCCACTGTGTTCGCCGAGTTCTTCGGGCTGCAGCCGGCCTATGCCCACGGCGTGCAGGTGGGCGGCGCCACCGGGCTGGCCATGGTGGACCTGGCGAGGCGCCTGGTGCAGGCCGGTGCGGCGGAACGCATCCTGGTGGTGGCCGGCGAGAACCGGCTCACCGGTCAGACCCGGGATCAGACCATCCAGACCCTCGCCCAGGTCGGGGAGCCGGATCACGAGGTCCCCAACGGGGCTTCCGTCCTCGCCTACTATGCGCTGCTGGCCAGCCGCTACCTGGCCGCGACCGGGTGCGGCGAGCGGGACCTGGCGGAGCTGTCCGTGCTCATGCGCCGCAACGCGAGCCGCTATCCCGGCGCGCACCTGACCAAACCCATCGGCGTCGACGACGTCATGGCATCCAAGCCCATCGCCACGCCGCTCAAACAGCTGGACTGCTGCCCCATCTCCGACGGCGCGGCTGCCGTGATCGTGGCCCGGCGCGGGTCCGTTCCGGCGGCGCAACGCGGTGCCGTCATCACGGGCGGCGGCCAGGCGCATACCCATCAGCATCTGTCCGCGGCGCCGGAACCCGTCGCCGTCGGCGCCACCCAGGCCGTGGGGCGTGCGCTCGGCGAGGCGGAACGCCGCATCGGCGACATGGAGCTCCTCGGCGTCTATGACAGCTTCACCGTTACCCTGGCGGAGTTGCTGGAGGCGAGCGGCGTAAGCGGGCCGGGCCAGGCACCGGCAGACGCCCGGCACGGGCGCTTCGACCTGGACGGCGAGCTGCCGCTCAATCCCCACGGCGGGCTCCTGTCCTACGGTCACGCGGGCGTAGCCGGCGGCATGTCGCATCTGGTGGAGGCCGTGCGGCAGCTCAACGGCACTTCGCCGTTACCGGCCGGGAAGGGACCGGGCCTGGCTTTGGTGCATGCCGACGGCGGGGTCATGTCCTCCCACGTCAGCCTCATCCTGGAGGGATCGTCATGACCCTGCCCGGCCTGGATCCGGCATCCGAAGGTGTGCCTCCCCGGCTCGAGCGCTGCTCGCGCTGCGGCAGGGCCTGGCTGATCCAGCGGGGCTTCTGTCCCCATTGCGGAGCACGGGAGACGCGGAGCGAGTCGGTATCCGGGCAGGGACGGGTGGAGGCCGTCACGGTCGTCCACCGCAGCGTCCAGGAGTCCGCGATCGGGCCGGCGCCCTACGGGATCGCCCTCGTGGCCCTGGAGGCGGTGCCGGGCGTGCGTTTGATGGCGCTCACGCCGGAGCCCGTCGCCATCGGCGACCCCGTTACGGTCAGCCGCCACGGAGAGCGCGGTGCGCCCTACCTGGCCCGGCCGGGCGGTGCCGCAGGTGAGGGCCGCAAGCGCTAGCGCCCGCCGGCGCTTTCGTCGATTCAGCGGATTGTTGCAGGTGCCTCGTCCGCGCAGAATGGGCCGGTGCCTCCCGGCGCATCACCCCATCGCCCGGATGCTCGCCATGTGAAGGAAGGAGACCGCTCATGCGCACACCGCTGACCGAAATGCTGGGAATTGCGCGGCCCCTGTTGCTCGCACCCATGGGGAATGTCTCGGGCGGCGCGCTGAGCGCGGCCGTGAGCAACGCCGGGGGCCTGGGCCTGATCGGCGGCGGCTACGGCGACCCGGACTGGCTGCGCCGCGAGCTCGACGCAGCGGGGGACGCCCGCGTGGGCGTGGGCTTCATTACCTGGGCGCTGGAGGAAGCACCTGGCGTTCTGGACATCGCACTGGAACGGGGACCGGCCGCAGTCATGCTCTCGTTCGGCGACTTCACGCCGTTCGTCGACCGGATTCATGACGCCGGCGCTCGCCTGATCTGCCAGATCCAGACGCTGCAACAGGCGAAGCAGGCGGTGGACGGCGGCGCCGACGTCATCGTCGCCCAGGGCACCGAAGCCGGCGGCCACGGCGGCGGGCGAGGCACGTTCGCGCTGGTGCCCGCCGTGGCCGATGCCGTCGCCCCGGTCCCCGTGGTCGCGGCGGGCGGCATTGCCGACGGCCGCGGCCTGGCGGCGGCGCTCACGCTTGGAGCCGCCGGCGTCCTGGTGGGTACGGCCTTCTACGCCGCCGAGGAATCCCTGGCGCCTGAGGCCGGCAAGCAGGCGGTTGCCCGGGGCGGCGGCGACGACACGGTGCGTACAACGATCTTCGACATCGTTCGCGGCTACGACTGGCCATCGCCGTATACGGGCCGCGCGCTGGTCAACGATTTCGTGCGTCGCTGGCATGGCCGAGAACAGGACCTCAAAGCGCAGCTCGCCGACGAGCAGGTCCGCTACGCCCGGGCGGCTGCAAGCGGAGACGCGGATACCGCGGTGGTTTTCGCAGGCGAGGCGATGGACCTGATTCAGGGAGTGCGCCGTGCCGGGGACATTGTCCGGGCGATGGCCGGGGAAGCCGAGCGGCTGCTGCGGGACGGGCCCCAGATGCTGCAGACATGACCGGCCGCGTCACCGGCGCTATCTATTCCGTCGGCCCGGCCGGCACGCTCACTCCGCGCAGGTAGGGCAGAGGCGAGGCGGCACGTTCCAGCCGCCGAAGAAAGCGCGTCGGAGCGGTGATGCCAGGCGTTGGCTTCGATCAGCCGGGAGGCGGCGCGCCGTCCCATTCGACGCGTATACCGGTACAGCCCTTCCTTGGCCGCCAGGGACGCGAGCGCGACCGGTAGCGCGAGGCCGTCGGAAACGGCCGGCGAATTCCCGGCGGCGGCCAGCCCCCGTACCGCGTTGAAGGCGAAACTGCCGGCGGTCGCCAGCAGGACCAGGCCGATGGCTGCAGTGGCCAGGGTCTCGAATCGTTCGTGGCCGAAGGGGTGGTTGTGGTCCGGGGCCTTCCCGCCGATGGACGTTCCGGCGAGCACCAAGGCGTCGCTTACCAGGTCTGACAGTGAATGCACGCCGTCCACGATCAGCGCCTGGGACTGGGCGGTGACGCCGAACACCACCTTCGCGGCGCCGAGCAGCAGCGTGGTCGCGGCACCGACCACGGTGACGCGCTGCTTGACGTCGCCACCCACGTCCGATGCAGCGATGGCGTTATCATGCATGGTCACCGTTGCCTCCCGATAACGCGGACAGGGGCGGGCGCGGCCCGCCCCCGGTATGACAGGCGCTTGCTCAGACGGCGCTCTCGCCACGCTGACGGCGCACGATGTCACCCACGAGCAGCGCCGCCGGATACAGCACCTGTTCCTCGTTGGCCGCGTGAACCCCGAGGTCGGCACAGAAGTCGACGATGTCCTCGCGGCCCGCCGATTCGGCGGCGCGGGACAGCGCCTTGGCGGCCGCCTTGATGGCCTCGTGCTCTCTCAGCATTTCCGGGAGCTCCGTGCGGAGTGCGTCCGTCATATCGAGGACGCCATCCATGTCCGGGTCATACTTGCCGCGGGAGAGCGACGCGAGCAGCCCCAGCGGCGGCATGGCAATCTCCTCCTCGCGGACAAAGTGCGGGTGCATGACGTCAATGAGCCGGCGTGTCGCCTCGGCCACCTCGCCGCCGGCGTCGAGGGCGGCCTCCAGGCGCTGGTGCAGCTTCTGATGCTCGGTGGCCAGCGGTTGTGGAATCTGCGGTTTCATGTCCTTTACCTCCGTATTGCCGATTGCATGGCAGTCGATCGGTGCACGGTTCTGGCCGTACACTTCGAGCGTAGTGCCATGTTGCGGCATCCGGCCGTACCGACTCTGCAACTTAAGTTGCACAGGGGAGACGATGAATCGAGTGACTCAGGCGCTTCAGGAAGTCCCGTATTTTCGGGAGCTCCCAGACACGGCGATCAAAAACGTCGCGCGCCGCACGCGGCTGAGGGAAGCGAAGGCCGGGCAGGCCATCCTCGTCCAGGGGCAGGAATGTGCCGGCCTCGGTGTGGTCGTAGCGGGGCAGGTTCGCGTTTCAAGAAGCTCGCCGGAAGGCCGCGAGCAGATTCTGCGGATACTCGGACCCGGCCGGACGTTCAACGACGCCGCGGTCATCGATGGCAAGTCGAATCCCGGCACCGTAACGGCGGCCGAGGACAGCGTGGTGGCACTCGTCCCGCGCCAGGTGCTGCTCGGACTCATCCAGGAATATCCGAGCGTTTCCGCGGCGATGCTCCACCTGCTGGCTTACCGGCTGCGCTCAGTCGTGGACCTCACCGAGGACTCTGCGCTGCATTCGGTGGTGGCGCGGGTCGCGCGGTTGCTGCTGCGCTGCTGCGAAGGCGATCAGCCCCTGGTGGAGGGTGTGCCGGATGCTTGCGTCAGGATCACTCAACAGGACATCGCCGCCTTGACGGGCTCGGTACGCGAGGTGGTCCAGCGGGCGCTCAAGCTCCTGGAACAGGCGGGTGCGATCCGTATGGCGCGGGCCCGAATACAGGTCCTGGACGCCGCGATCCTTCGGGAGTACGCCGAGGGGCAAAGGTGAGCAAACGCACAGGGCGGCTAGCCGTCAGTAATGCGCCGGTAGCCCGCGCTGCTCGGTTCCTTCGGTTAATATCGAAGATTTCGATAAGATCGGGCAGACTTTCTCGTTTGCCAAGCGTTAATGTTCCGCTCATTCTGAAAGCGGGCGTTCGTGAGTGTCGCGGACGGCTACCGCGAATGGGGTGGAGCGATGGCAAATGAAACGATGGGCAGCGACCTGCGCGACAACGGCGGGTCCATGGTGTGGGTATTCGGCGCGGCGGCGGTAGTCGGCACGCTGCTGCCGGCCGCGGCATTGGTGGAGTTGAGCGGGAGCCATCGGCCCAGCGTGGCGCTGGTGGCCACGCTCCTGGCGGTGTTCGCCGCCCTGAATGTACACGCCGCGGTATATATCGGGCGCAAGGCGCGCCATCTGCGCAACGAGCGCTGGCGCAATCTGACCCAGATGCTGATCGTGCCGTGGCTGCTGAACGTGCTGCTGGTAGCGGCATTCATGGGTGCGGATCTGGTGCGCTAAGCCCGACACAAGCCCCGATTCAGCGTTCCCGCACGCTGCCGTCGGTGCGGGAGGTTTCGGTCGCGAAATCTTTGGCGATGGTGCGGATTCCCGCCAGAGCCCGGTCCAGGTTTTCGTTCTCCCGTTTCCGCGGATAGACCAGATACGCCGTTAGGCCGAACTCCGGCGCCTGCCGCTGCAGGTGAAGCCTGTCCGCCTCGACCAGTTCCCTGACCAGCCTCAGTGGAAAGTAGCCGCTCCCGCCGTGGTCGAGGAGCGTCTGCAGCCCCAGCCACCCAATGCTGGCCGTGATTGCCGCACCGGTGAAATCGGGGAAGCTCACGCTATGGCCCGCGCGGAAGGAGGCGCCCCAGTCCACGAAGATATAGTCGTCGTCGGCGGGCGATGCGCCGCGGGGGAAACTGCTTACCAGTACCAGTCGTTCGTCGAACAGCGGCTCCACGGCCAGCCCGGGACGGCTCTGGGGCGTATACATGAGTGCCGCGTCGATCTCGCCTTCCACTAGCCCCTGCATCAGATCTTTCTCAAACCCGATCTGCGCCCGGACCGCCACGTTGGGGGAAGCCTCCCGGAATTGCGGCAGCCAGGTGAGCAGCAGCTGTTCCCAGAGCCCGAAACGGCCACCCACGGTGAGAGAGCCCTCGAAGCTCGGCGGCATGCCAAGCTCGTGTCGCGCGGCCTCCACCGTTCGTACCAGGGTCGCCGCGTGGCGCTGGAAACGCCGCCCCTCCGAGGTCATCTGAGCGCCGCCCTTGTTGCGGACGAACAGGCGTGCACCCAGCTGCTCTTCCAGGGTGCGGATGCGGGTACTGACGGTGGACTGGCTGACATGCAGCCGCTCCGCCGCGGTGATGAAGCTGCCTGCGGCGACCACGGTCAGAAATGTTCGGGCGAGCTCGGAGTCCATTGGCATGCTAGCTCATATCAATATTTTCGATATTACGGGGCGCAAATTTTCGTTGGTCAACACCACCACACCGGTCCAGACTCCGGGGTGGCTCGCGGACGCGGGAGCGAGCTTTCACGCCCACACCGACTTCACCGGAAGCATCAGACGAGAGGGTGACCCGATGGATGGAAGAAAGACAGCACAACGGCGGGAAGATCTTACGCCCGATATCGAAACGGCATGGCGCAGCTTCAGCCGGGCGGTGTTCAAGGAAGGCACCCTGGACCCGTGCACCAAGCAGCTGATCGCCGTGGCCGTGGCCCACGTCACCCAATGCCCGGACTGTCTGCACAATCATGCCCGCGCCGCCCGCAAGGCGGGTGCGGAGGAGGCGCAGATTCTGGAAGCCATCTGGGTGGCCGCCGAGATGCGCGCCGGCGGGGCGGTGGCCCACACTCGCCGGGCCTTCGAGGCGCTGGAGGAATAGGACAGGCGGGCATGGGTGCACTGGCGCCATGCCCGCCCTCCGGTTACCGTTCGAGCAGCTTGAGCTTGTCGGGCTTGCCGTCCCACTCCTCGGCGTCCTCGGGCGGCTCCTTCATTTCGGTGATCACCGGCCACTGCTGGGCGAGCTCGGCGTTGAGCTCGAGGTAGTGGGAATACTTCTCGGGCAGGTCGTCCTCGGAATAGATGGCCTCGGCGGGGCACTCCGGCTCGCAGAGGGTGCAGTCGATGCACTCCTCGGGGTCGATGGCGAGGAAGTTGGGGCCCTCATGGAAGCAGTCCACGGGGCAGACTTCGACGCAGTCGGTGTACTTGCACTTGATGCAGTTATCCGTGACGACGTAGGTCATCGGAACCTCCCTTGGGATGGTGACCGCCGCCAGGCGCAAGGGCCTGTGAAGGCGCAATGATTATACATATAGATAGTATATATGTTAATAGGTCGGTCACTCGCAACGGAATGCTCGAGCGTTGCAGCGGCATGGGCAAGATGACGGATTTGGAGGACCCGAGGGCTGTCACATGCTTTCCACCGGGGGAGGACGGCGAATGTTGCGTGCCGTAACCCCGCGGGGCGTCGGGTAGAACCGTAACCCCTCCCTTCCGTCGGTACCGAATCGGCCCTCGAGACAGGGGCTTTCGGGGGCCTGTCTCTTGAATTAATCAATCGATTGATTAAAATAGGTCCAGGAGGTACGGATTATGGCCAGTCAACGACACCGAGGGCGTCCGGGCGACGACGAAACCCTGAAGGGGAAAACCTCTCTGCTGATCGTGGCGCGGGACCTGTTCGCGCGCCACGGGTATCACGGCGTCTCGATCCGGCGCCTGGCGGATGCGGCTGGCGTGAATTCCTCGCTGATTCAATATCACTTCGGCGGCAAGCGGGGGCTCTACGAGGCCATGTTCGAGGAAGCCGTGCAGCCCCTGTTCGAGCAAATGACCCGAATTGCTTCTGCCACACCGCCGGGCGCAAACGTGGAAGACCGGATCCGGGACTTTTTCACCGCCTTCATGGGCCATATGGCCCGTACCCCATGGCTGCCGCCCCTGCTGGTCCGGGACGTCCTGGCCGAGGAGGGCATCATGCGGGAGACGTTTCTGCACCGCTTCGCCGAACCCGGTGGCCGCGGGCTGCTTGGCGGGTTGGTGCGCTCCGAGGCCAAGGCCGGAAGGCTGCGTCGGGACCTGGACCCCAACCTCACGGCGTTGTCCATGATCAGCCTCGCTCTGTTCCCCTTCGTCGCGCTCCCCATTGCGGGACCGGTGCTCGGGGTCCGCACGAACCCGGAATTCATCGACCGCCTTGTGGACCACACGGCGAAGCTGTTCTACCGGGGGGCGGCCAGCTCTGCCTCCCCAGGGCGGAGGCCAGGCCCATGATCAATCGAAGGCTGATTGCCGTTCCAGTGTTGCTGGCATTGGCTGTCGGTGCCGCCGCCTATTGGTGGTACGGCCGGCCCACCCATGAGGCGAGCAATCGGCTCACGCTGTACGGCAATGTCGACGTGCGTGAGGTTCAGCTCGCGTTTCAGGTGAGTGGCCGGATCGAAAGGATGCTGGTGCCCGCGGGAACGCGCGTCGCGGCCGGTCAGCCCGTCGCGGAGCTCGATAGCGCTCGGTTCGAGGACGCCGTCGCCCTGGCCAAAGCCCGTGCGGAGTCGGCGGCCCAGCACCTCGCGGCGCTTGAGGCAGGCAGCCGTCCGGCGGAAGTCCGCCGCGCCCGCGCCCAGGTTGCCGCCGCGTCGGCTGCCGCCGACAGCACCGCTGCCAACTACAAACGGCTGAAAGGGCTCGCCCGGCAGCAGTTCGTCTCCCCGCAGGCGCTGGAAGATGCGCGCGCCGCCGCCGACAGGGCGAAGGCCCAGCTCGACGCCAACAAGGAGACCCTCGCGCTGACCCTGGCCGGGCCGCGGCGCGAAGAGATCGCCGCTGCTCGGGCCGACCTGCGGGCGGCGCAAGCTCAACTCGCCCTGAACCAGAGGGACCTGTCGGACGCCGAGCTGACCGCGCCCAGCGCCGGCGTGATCCGCGACCGGATCCTGGAACCCGGCGACATGGCTTCCCCCGACCGGCCCGCCTACACTCTCGCGTTGAACGATCCGCTGTGGGTGCGCGCCTACGTCCCCGAGACGTCGCTCGGGCGCATCCACGGCGGCATGATGGCGACGGTGACCACCGACAGCTTCCCCGGCAAGCAATACCGGGGGTGGATCGGCTACATCTCGCCGACGGCGGAGTTCACGCCGCAGACCGTGGAAACTCCGGAGGTGCGAACGGACCTGGTCTACGAGGTGAGGGTTTACGTGTGCAATCCGGCCGGCGAGCTGCGTCTGGGCATGCCGGCGACCGTCACCGTTCCCACCGGGCCGGACGCCAGGAGCATCGATTCGGCCGAGCCCCAGTGCGAGGAAAGCCCCCAGTGACCCCGCCCGCGCCGAAGACGGGAGCGCCGGCCCTCCAGGCTCGCCGCGTGGTCAAGCGCTTCGCCCAGAAACATCGCGCGGTGGACGCGCTCAAAGGGGTGGACCTGACGCTGGCTCCGGGCAAGGTGACGGGGCTGATCGGGCCCGACGGCGCGGGAAAGACCACCTTTCTGCGGATCGCGGCCGGGCTCATGCTCCCGGACGGCGGCACCGTCAGTGTCCTGGGGATGGATACCGCGACTCGCGCGCTCGAGGTGCAGGCGGTGATCGGTTACATGCCTCAGCGTTTCGGCCTGTATGGCGATCTGACGGTCCAGGAGAACCTCACGCTGTACGCGAATCTCCAGGGCGTGTCGGCCGCGGAGCGCGAGCAACGGTTTCCCGAGCTGATGAACATGACCGGCCTGGGGCCGTTCACGAGCCGCCTGGCGCGGTTTCTTTCCGGGGGCATGAAGCAGAAGCTCGGCCTGGCCTGCACGCTGGTGCGCGCGCCGCGGCTGCTGCTTCTCGATGAACCCACCGTCGGGGTGGACCCCGTTTCCCGTCGCGAGCTTTGGGACATCGTCTACCGCCTGGTGGGCGAGGAGGGCATGACCGTCCTGCTCAGCACCGCCTACATGGACGAAGCCGAGCGCTGCGACCGGGTGGCCCTGATTCACCAGGGGAATCTCCTGGGCCACCGGCCGCCGGCCGAGTTCAGCGCGCGGATGCAGGGCCGGGTATACACTGCCGCGGTGCCCGAAGGCGGGAGCAAGCGCGGTCTCCAGCAGCGCCTGAGCACGGTACCGGGTGCCGTGGACGCGGTGATTCAGGGCGAGCGCGTCCGGCTGGTCATGGCGTCCGGGCAGCAGCCCCGGGGCGATGCGGTGCAGGGGCTGGAGCTCGAGCCCAGCGAGCCCCGTTTCGAGGACAGCTTCGTCGATGCCTTGCGCGACGGCGAAGCGCTGGTGTCCTCGACCACTGACGACCGCGGCCAGGCATCCGCCGCACCCGAGGGGGAGACGGTGATTCGGGTGCAGGGGTTGACCCGCCGGTTCGGCAACTTCGAGGCCGTCAGGAACCTCTCTTTCGAAGTGGGCCGCGGCGAGGTGTTCGGCCTGCTGGGGGCCAATGGCGCGGGCAAGTCCACGACCTTCCGCATGCTGTGCGGCTTGCTGCCGGCCAGCGCCGGTCACCTCAGCGTGGCGGGGGTGAATCTGCGCACCGCGGCGGCGGCCGCCCGCCAGCGCCTGGGTTACGTTTCCCAACGCTTCGCGCTGTACGGCAACCTGACGGTGCGCCAGAACCTCCGGTTCTTCGCCAGCGCCTACAACCTCAGGCGTCGTCAGCGCGAGGAGCGCATCCGCTGGGCCATAAACTCGTTCGAGCTGGCGGACATGGCCGATGCGGACAGCGAAACGCTGCCTCTAGGCTACAAGCAAAGACTGGCGCTGGCGGCGGCGCTCATGCACGGGCCCGATATCCTGTTCCTGGACGAGCCCACGTCGGGCGTCGATCCGCTCGCCCGCCGGGAATTCTGGACCTGGATCAACCGGCTGTCCGGGCAGGGCGTCACCGTGCTGATCACCACCCATTTTCTGGAAGAGGCAGACTACTGCGACCGGCTGGCGATCATGGCAGCTGGCGAGCTGCTGGCCGTGGGCACGCCGCGGGCAGTCAAGGAGCAGGTCGCCGAGAGCGGCCGGCTGCCGACGATGGAAGAGGCCTTCATCAGCTTGATCGAGCGCCATGCCGCGCCCCGGGAGGCGTCGTGAATGCGGGGCGCCGCGGCGGCAGGGCGATGCGCCTGCGGGGGCTGGTCGCCAAGGAGTGGCTGCAGGTGCTGCGGGACCCCAGCAGTATCGCCATCGCCTTCGTCATGCCCGTCGTGCTGCTGCTCCTGTTCGGCTATGGGGTATCACTCAACGCCAAGCACGTTCCCGTCGCGCTGGTGATCGACCATCCCGATGCCCAGACCCAGGCGCTGCGCGGAGCGTTCGCGCGCTCCGAATACCTGCGGCCGGTGCCCATGCCGGACATGAGGTCGGCACGGTCGGCACTGCAGGCCCATCGGGTCGACGCCGTGGTCCACCTTCCCGCCCAGTTCGGCCGGCGCACGCTGTCCACGGGCGATGCCGAAATCCGCGTCATCCTCAACGGCGTGGACGCGAACAAGGCCCGGATCGTGACGGGCTATATCCAGGGGATCTGGAGGAAGTGGCTGGCAAAGCTACCCCGGGTGCCCGCCGGGGGCACGGCCGGGCCGGTCGATGTGCGGAGCCGAATCTGGTTCAACAGCAATGCCCGCAGCCGTGATTACCTCGTGCCGGGGCTGATCGCCGTGATCATGACGTTGACCGGGGCGCTGCTCACCGCCCTGGTGGTCGCCCGCGAATGGGAGCGGGGCACCATGGAAGCGCTGATGGTCACCCCGGCGGCCATGTCGGAGGTCCTGCTCGGCAAGCTGATTCCTTACTTCCTGCTGGGTATGGGGGGCATGGGCCTGTCGGTCGCCATGGCGCTGTGGCTGTTCGAGGTGCCGCTGCGCGGCTCGGTTTGGCTGCTGTTCGCGGTGGCCAGTCTTTTCATGCTGGTGGCGCTGGGCATGGGGCTGCTGATTTCGGTGGTGAGCCGAAACCAGTTCGTGGCGGGGATGGCCGCCATTATCGCCACCTTCCTGCCGGCATTCCTGCTGTCGGGCTTCATCTTCGACATCCACAGCATGCCGTGGGTGGTCCAGGGCATAACCTACATCGTGCCGGCCCGCTACTTCGTGTCCGCGTTGCAGACGCTGTTCCTGGCGGGCGACGTGTGGCCGGTGCTGTTACCGGATATCGGTGCGCTGGCGTTGATGGCCCTGCTGTTTCTGGGCATCAGCGCCAAGCGTTCCCGCAAGCGGTTGGACTGAGATGCTGCGGCGGATACTCAATCTGGCCCTGAAAGAGTTCCTGACCCTGGTCAAGGATCCGAAGAGCCGCACGATTCTGTTCGTGCCGCCGCTGCTGCAGACGCTGGTATTCGGCTACGCCGCGACCCTGGATCTGACCAGCGTGCGGTTCGCCGTCTACGACCAGGACCACGGCCAGGCGGCCCGCGAGCTGGTGGCCCGATTCGACGGTTCGCCCACCTTTCAGCGGGTGGCCACCGTCGATCACCTGCAGCAGTCCGAGCGGCTGCTGGCCGACAAGCGGGCACTGATGGTGATTCACATCGGGCCCCATTTCACGGCGGGGCTGCGTCAGGGACGACAGTCGCCGGTCCAGCTATTGATCGACGGCCGCAACTCCAATACGGCGCTGGTCGCCCAGGGCTACGCCCGGAACGTGATTCAGGGCTTTGCCGCGGACTGGGCTGCCGCCCATGGCCAACGCGGGCCGCCCGCGCGGGTGGTGACCCGGGCCTGGTACAACCCGACACTGAACAGCCACTGGTTCATCATTCCCGGTATCGTCGGCCTGATCCTGCTCGTGGTCACCATGGTGGTCACGGCTCTCTCGGTGGCCCGCGAGCGGGAGCAGGGGACCTTCGATCAGCTCCTGGTCACGCCCATGCGGCCGGTGGAAATCCTGGTGGGCAAGGCGCTGCCCGGCATGCTGGTGGGTCTGCTGGAGGCTACCGCCATCGTGCTGATCGCCGTGCTCTGGTTCCAGATTCCGTTGCGGGCCGACCTGGCCACCCTGTATCTGGGGATCGCCCTGTTCCTGCTGGCCGCGGTGGGTGTCGGCCTGATGATCTCGTCCCTGGCGGTCACGCTTCAGCAAGCGTTGCTGGGGGCCTTTCTGTTCATGGTCCCCGCGGTGATTCTGTCCGGCTTCGCCACGCCCATCGAGAACATGCCCACCATCGTGCAGCATCTCACCCTCATCGATCCGCTGCGCTACTTCCTGGTGATCGTGCGAGCCAGCTTTCTGGAAGGCACGCCCATGGCGCTGCTGACCGACCAATACTGGCCGCTGCTCGCCATCGGCCTGGTCACGCTGGCCTTGGCGGGCTGGCTGTTCCGCCGCCGGATGTACTGAGCAAGCATTCCCATGAAGCCATCCGAGAGCGCCTCTGGGACCTGTCTTGGTTCATGCGCTGTCTCAATGAGTCCATCGCCCGGCGGGCGAACGCCGAGGACGGCTGTACGGGGCGATTCTGGGAGGGGCGATTCAAGAGCCAAGCCCTGCTCGATGAGGCCGCACTGCTCACCTGCATGAGCTATGTGGATCTCAATCCCATTCGCGCAGGAATGGCGAAGACCCTGGAGACCTCCGAGCATACGTCGATCATGGCGCGGATCCAGGCGTATCAACACTCGGCCCCCGACGTGGGGCCGACGCCCAAGCACCTGCTCGCATTCCGCGGCCCCGAGCACCGCGACGCCCCCGATGACCTGCCCTTTGCCCTGACCGACTATCTGCAACTGCTCGACTGGAGCGGGCGGGCGGTGCGCAAGGACAAGCCCGGCGCCATCCCCGCGCATCTCCCCCCGATCCTCGAACGGCTCAGCATCGACCCCGAGGCGTTCCTGAAATTCCTCCGCGCCCGGCGCAACGCCTTCAGCCGGGCCGTCGGCACCGCCGAGCGCCTGCGCGAGACCGCGCAGGCCATGGGTCAGCGCTATCTCAGGGGCATCGGCCCGAGCCGCGCGTTATTCGCCAGCCCCGCCTAGCGCAACACTCGCCGTCTTCACTGCCCGCCGACCGCTTCCGGCACGCAGGCGGCAGCCCCCCTATGCCCCATCTCCGGCCCATTTGATCAGTTTTTCTGCAATTGGCGCACACAGATGCGTTTTGCCGGCGCTCGGTCAGTCCAACTCGCCACGAGACTCCGGAGTGAGGCCTTATATGCAGTAACCTGGGTCTCCACGTTTTGATGCGCACCTATGGATGCGCACGTAGAATACGCATATAATCATGCGCATCATTTCCTCTCCGGTGAAAGACATGGTTTTTGCGCACGACAGCGAGCCCAGCACGAAGAAGCGCGCGGTTAATCTGAGCCTCGATAGTGCCTTGGTTGAGGACGCAAGGGCGCAGGGGGTTAACCTCTCGCGGTTTCTCGAGGCACATCTGCGCGAGGCCCTTCGGGAGCATCGCGAGCAGGCCTGGCGGGAAGAGAACCGCGAGGCGATCCGTCAGTACAATGAGGCCGTGGCTGAACGCGGCAGCTTTGGTGACCGCTTCCGCCGCTTCTGATGCGCCAGTTCGATGTGCTGACCAATACCGATGCCCAGAGTGCACAATGGGCGCCCTACCTGATTGCGCTCCAGCATGACCTCCTCAACGATCTCGATACCGTCGTGGTCGCCCCGCTCTTCCGCGAGGGCGAGGGGCCCCGACCTCTTCGTAGTCTAAACCCGATAGTCGAGTTCTCTGGTGAGCGCCTAGTGGTCTCGACCCAGGAGCTTGCCGGTGTCTCACGCCGCCATCTCGGCGGCATCGTCGGCACGCTCGAGGCCGAGCGCGATGCACTGATCCACGCGCTCGATCTCCTGTTTACCGGAGTCTGACTCGGCGCAAGGCCGAGGCATAAAGGCTGCTCGAGCGGGCCCACGGCCCCGGTAGTGTCTCGAGAGACCCCATGGATTGCCTCCACCACATCTCGGTCGTGGGGCGTTGGTCGACCTCCGCAAATTTTCAACACATTAGCTGAATGCCCAGGGCGACATTGGCCGCGTACTCGATGAGTGGGAGGTCGCCCGGCGGTTCACGCAATTGCTCGTCCCTTTAGGCGAACAGCGATAGTGGGTCAGCGAGTAATCTCGCGCGCTTTGTGGGGGCGCGGAAGAGTTAGAAATCGAGCACCGGGCCATGGCGTGCGCGATCGAAGCGTTCAATGTAGGCGTTCAGGTCTGGCTCTCAGGATTGCATGTATGTACCGGATGGTCATGCCGGCCTTTTTGGCACAGTCTGTTAGCTGCGGCGGTAGATACTCCACGCCATTGTCGGCTGACCGGCCAGAGTTATTGTCGTCGGATACCTACCTTGTCTCGGGATCTGAGCGGACAGCACACGTCGTCTTCTCGACGTACTGTCCGTTCGTGTTTGGCACACCTGACAACCGAAGTCTTCGGGGGTGTAGCAGCGTCTCGGGGCATCGGTGTAGCCGATTTGGCGTGGCTTTGCGTGGAGCAGAAATGGAGCAGTCGGGCCTGGGTAAGGTTAGGAAAATCAATAATTGACCTAAACTTTGAATAAAAGAAAAGAGCTTAGAAAAATCTTCTAAGCCCTTGATATTATTGGTGGGCGGTGCTGGGATTGAACCAGCGACCCCTGCCGTGTGAAGGCAGTGCTCTCCCGCTGAGCTAACCGCCCGGGTGTGCTCCGCGTCAAGATTGGGAATTCTAGGTCCGGCCCCGGCGGGTGTCAACGCGCAGTGGGGCAGGCCTGGCTGATTTGGTAGCATAGCGGCCCAGCAAACTTTCCGTGAGTGGCCGCATGAGCGTGAAGACCCGTTTCGCCCCCAGTCCCACAGGCTTTCTGCATATCGGCGGCGCCCGCACGGCGCTGTTCTGCTGGCTCTACGCCCGCAGGCACGGCGGGCGGTTCGTGCTGCGCGTGGAAGATACCGACCGGGAGCGTTCCACCAACGAGGCGGTGAACGCCATCCTGGAGGGGATGTCCTGGCTGGGGCTGGACTACGACGAGGGTCCCTTCTACCAGACCGAGCGCTTCGAGCGTTACCGGGAGGTCATGCAGCGGCTGCTGGACGAGGGCAACGCCTATCCCTGCTACTGCTCCAGGGATCGCCTGGAGGCCCTGCGTGAGGAGCAGCTCGCGCGCAAGGAGAAGCCGCGCTACGACGGCCGCTGCCGGGGGCTGAAGAAGCCGCCGGAAGGCGCGGGGGCCCCAGTGGTTCGATTCCGCAGCCCGCTGGAGGGGCAGACGGTGGTGGACGATCGGATCCGCGGCCGGGTGACCTTCAGCAACGCTGAGCTGGACGATCTCGTCATCGCCCGGGCCGACGGTACGCCCACCTACAACTTCACGGTGGTGGTGGACGACATGGACATGGAGATCACCCATGTCATCCGCGGCGACGACCATCTCAACAACACGCCCCGGCAGATCAACATCCTCCAGGCCCTGGGCGTGCAGCCGCCGGCCTACGCCCACGTGCCCATGATCCTGGACGAGCACGGCAAGAAGCTCTCCAAGCGCACCGGCGCGGCCAGCGTCATGGACTACCGGGAGCAGGGCTTCCTGCCGGAGGCGGTGGTGAACTACCTGGTGCGTCTGGGCTGGTCCCACGGCGACCAGGAGATTTTCAGCCTGGACGAGATGGTGGAGCTCTTCGACATCGACGACATCAACGCGTCGGCCTCCAGCCTCAACCCGTCCAAGCTGCTGTGGCTGAACCAGCACTACCTGAAGAGCAGCGACCCGGCCCACGTGGCCCGGCACCTGGCTTGGCACCTGGGTGCCCTGGGCGTGGATCCCGCCGACGGCCCGGGCCTGGAGGCGATCGTCGGCGCCCAGGCCGAGCGCTCCAAGACGCTGCTGGAGATGGCGCAGAACAGCCTGTTCTTCTTCCGCGAGCCGGAGGGCTACGACGAGAAGGCCGCCCGCAAGAACTTCAAGGATGGCGCCGATGACGTGCTGGAGCGTGTCCGCGGCGCGCTGGTTGGGCTGGCGGCTTGGCGGGCCGAGGCGATTCACGAGGTGATCACCGACGTCGCCGAGCGCCTGGAGCTGAAGATGGGCAAGGTGGCGCAGCCGATACGGGTGGCGGTCTCCGGCAGCCCCGTGTCGCCGCCCATCGACGTGACCCTGGAGCTGCTCGGGCGGGAGGCGACGCTGCGGCGTCTGGATGCAGCCGTCGCCTATATGCGCGAGGATCGGGCCGCGGCGACCTGACCGTCCATACTCACCGGCCGGCGCACGGCCGGAAAGGGCGGCTGCAAGCTCGATCGTGGCGGCGGCCGCCCGCACTGCCCAAGGGGCCGGCGGCAACAGCGCGCGCGGCTCGACGCCACCGTCGGCGCGGTGAACATCAACTCCATTGCGACCAGTGTCAGCCGGCGGCCGCCGCGCCGGGCGGCCGGCCGGCATTCCGGTCCAGGAAGCCCAGCACGGCCCGGTTGAAGGTCGCGGCGTTGTCTTCGTGGACGATGTGGGAAGCGCCGGGGATCTCCACCCGTTCGACGCCGGGAATGAGCACCGCCAGCCGATCGGCCAGGCAGTGGAACAGCCGCGGGCTGGACTCCCCGGTGACCAGCAGGGTCGGCATCCGGAGGCAGCGCAGATCGGCATCCGACAATGGCGGGAGTCCGGACCCCAGCAGCTCCGCTGCGATGAGGTTGACCCGGGCCTGCTCGAGCCGCGGCTTCCCCAGCCGCAGAAAGGTCTGTCGGCCGAGGGTGGCGGTGCCGAAGGCGTAGAGCGCCCCCTCCAGATCGCCGCGCTGCACGGCGGCGGTCGCCGGCCCGACGCCCCGGGCTCCGAAGGCGACGATCGCGGCCGCGGTCACCGGGCGGCGGGCCAGCAGCCGCATCAGCTCCGGGAGCCGCGGCCTGCTGCTGACGAAGAGCGTAATGACGGGCGGCTCGGTGAGGACCAGGGAGCGGACCATCTCCGGTGCGCAGACGGCGGCGAGCAGGGCGACGAAGGCCCCATAGGAGTGAGCGACGACGTGGGCGGGCCGGGCGTCCAGCGCGTCGATCAGCGCCAGCAGGTCGTCGGCGTGCTCCGGCATGGCATAGTCGGCGCCATCGGGGATGGGCGCATTGGGCCAGTGGTAGCGGCGGCTGTAGGCCAGCGTGCGGTGGTGCACGGCGAATGCCGCAAGCTGAGACTCCCAGGTGCGGCAGTCACTGGCCGAGCCGTGGACCAGCAGCACCGGCTCACCCTGGCCGCGCTCGACATACTCCAGGGAAATGCCGTTGACTTCCACCGTGGCCATACCGCGGCCTCCTCCGAAAGGCGAGCGGTGACGACGCGATCCGCCGCGGGGCGGGGGCCCTCGCGGGGCAATTAGTCATTATGGCGGATAATCGGACTTTGGGAAGCGACGAGCCGAACCCGTGCGCTTCCGCGCTAGCCCTGGGACTGCAGGCATGGCCCGGGCGCGCTTCCGGACCCCGGATGGGCCGCGGCCCGGTGGTAGGCGCCGCCCAGGAACACCAGCGGCTCGCGGTCGGTGTGCGTGAAACGCTTCACTTCGCCGACGACGATGACGTGGTCGCCGCCCTCGTGCCGGCAGTGCTGGCGGCATAGGAAGTGCGAGACGCAGCCGTGGATCAGCGGCGCGCCGCCCGGGCCCATTTCCCAGTCCAGGTCCGCGAACTTCTCCCGCGCCGGCCCGGCGAAGCGCTGGGAGATCCAGGCCTGGTCGGCGGCCAGGACGTTAATGGCGAAGTGGCTTGCCCGTTCGAAGTTCACCAGGTTCGGCGAGCGGCGGGACAGGCTCCACAGCACCAGGGGCGGCTCCAGGGAGACCGACGAAAAGGAATTCACCGTCAGCCCCACCGGCTTGCCGTCCGCGGCACGGGTGGTGACAACGGTCACCCCCGTGGCGTAGGTCCCCAGGGCCCGGCGCAGCGCCTTCGGGTCGGCGGCGCCGTCCGCGGCCGCTTCGCTCGCGGTGTGCAGGGGCATGGTTTGTTCTCCGGCGCTCAGGCTGCGCTGCGCTCGGCGATGCGCTTACGAACCCGTGGCATGACTTCCTCGGCCAGCATCCGCATGGACTGGTGCACCGTCTGCTCGGGCATGTGGCCGAAATTGTGCAGCGTCATAACGTGCCGGATACCCCAGTCGTGGAGCTGGACCATCTTGTCGGCGACGGTATCCACGGACCCGAACAGAGCCAGCCCGCTCTCCAGGATGTCGTCGTAGGTCTGGCTCTTGGCGTAGAGGCGGGTGTCCACGTAGAGGTCGAACGGTTTCTCGGCATTGCGCCGCGCCGCCTCGTCGCTCTCCGCGACATGGGTGTGGAAGGCGAACACCGCGTCTCCGGGGTGCACCGGCTTGCCGGCTTCCTCACGGCCCTGCCGGAAGTCCTCGACGATGCCTTCCACCTCGTCCCAGCGGTCGGCGGTGGCGTAGGGGACGGAGACGATGTTGTGTCCCTTGCGCCCCACGTGATAGGCGGCCTCCCGGCGCAGCACCGCCACGCCGATGGGCGGCAGCGGGTCCTGCACGGGCGTGACGTTGAGCTGCACGCCGTCGACCTGGGCGTAACGGCCGTTGTGGGTCACGCGCTCGCCGGCCAGCAGACGGGTGACCACCTCGAGGTTCTCGTCGAAGCGGTCGCGCTTCTCGGCGCCGTCGATGCCGTAGCCCTCGAACTCGTGTTTCAGGTAGCCCGAGCCCACGCCCATGAACAGCCGCCCGTCGGAGAGCACGTCGGCCATGGCATAGTTCTCGGCCACCGTCAGCGGGTTGTGAAAGGTGAGGATCGAGATGGCCGAGCCCAGGCGGATGCGCTTGGTGCGGGCGGCCAGATGGGCGATCATCACGGCGGGGTTGGGGACGGCGCCGTACTCGTGGAAATGGTGCTCGGCGACGAAGAAGGTGTCGTAGCCCAGCTCGTCGGCGAGCTGCGCCTGCCGGACCACCTCCTGGTAGAGGCCGGCCACGTCGCGGTCGTGGTCCGGGTACTTCTGCGGCGGATAGTGGTCCTGCACTGAGAAGATGGAGTAGAGCATCGTTGGATCCGACTGTGACATGGCCTCCTCCCACCGGTCCGGCTGCCGTTTTAATTATGAATAATGTAAAGTATTACGCAAAACGTAATTTGTACGCGCTGGCCTGTCAAGGTTCCCGCGTCCGAACCCAGTGAGTGGAGCGAGATGAGTGGCGATCCCGGCAAGACCCAGCAAGGCGTTCAGTCCGTCGAGGTGGGCATGCGCCTGGCAGAATGCCTGGCCTACGCGTCGGCACCGCTGACCCTCAAGGAGCTCGCGGCGGCCTGCGACATGCCGGCGGCCAAGGCCCACCGCTACCTGGTGAGCCTGATCCGCGCCGGCGTCGTGGAACGCCACCCCGTCACCGGCAAGTACGATCTGGGACAGCTTGCCCTGGAGATGGGCCTGGCGGCGCTGGGCCGGCTGGATTTGGTGGAGCTGGGCGGGCAGGCCCTGTTGCGCCTGCGCGACAGCCTGGACGAGACGCTGCTGCTGGCGGTCTGGGGCAACCGCGGACCCACGGTGGTGCGCTGGCTGGAAAGCTCCCATCCCGTGACCGTGAACGTGCGGCTGGGGTCCGTGATGCCGCTGCTCAGTTCGGCCACGGGGCGGACCTTCCTGGCCTATCTGCCCGCCGCCGCCACCCAGGCCATGGTGGCCCAGGAAATGGCCCAGCCCGACACGCCGTATCGCGACCGCGCGGACGTCGAGGATATCATGGAAGCGGTACGGGCCCACGGGCTGGGCCGCGTCCACGGCGACCTGCTGCCGGGCGTCGCCGCTTTGGCCGCCCCCGCATTCAACCAGCAGGGCGAGCCGGCGGCGGTGCTCACGGCCCTGGGCGCCGCCAGCGCCTTTGACGACAGCTGGGACGGCCCCATCGCGGAGGCGGTGAGGGAGGCGGCGAGGGCACTGTCGGCCCGGTTGGGGTACCGCGACCGGGCCTGAGCGTCCTCGACAACCTTGCGCTCAGTGATTACACAATAAATAATTCGTTACGTAGTTAATAAAAATGAAACGCCGGCAGGGAACGACGGGCAACGTCGCCCCGCCCCGATACCCGCCCAGGTGGAGGAGACCAATGTTTAGCAAGCTGCTGCGCGGCCTGTTCGCGGGCCTGGGACTGTCTCTGGTGCTGACCGCACCGGTGTACGCCGCCGAGACCATCAAGATCGGCACCTTTCTGCCGGTGACCGGACCGGCATCCTTCCTCGGCGATCCCGAGCTGAAGACCCTCAAGCTCTACATCAAGAAAATCAACGACGACGGCGGCGTCATCGGCAGGAAGCTCGAGCTCGTCCACTACGACGACGGCGCCAGCGCCGGCAAGGCGCGGACCTTCGCCAAGCGCCTGGTGAGTTCCGACAAGGTGGACATCATCATCGGCGGCGGCACCACGGGCACCACCATGGCGGCCCTGTCGGTCATCCAGCGGGCCGGGGTGCCGTTCATCAGCTTCGCCGGCGCGGTCAAGCCCATCGAGCCGGTGCGCAAGTGGGTGTTCAAAACGCCGGAGACCGACCGCATGGCGGCCCGCAAAGTGCTCAAGGACATGCAGTCCAAGGGCATCAAGCGCATCGGTCTGCTGTCCGGTACCGGCGGGTTCGGCCGCTCGGGGCGGGAGCAGACCCTGAAGGTGGCGCCGGACTACGGCGTGGAGATCGTCGCCGACGAGACCTACGGCCCCAAGGACACGGACATGACCGCCCAGCTCACCAAGATGCGCAATACCAAGGGCATCCAGGCGATCTTCGTGTTCGGCTTCGGGCAGGCGCCGGCCATCGTCACCAAAAACTTCCACGCGCTGGGCATCGACCTGCCGCTGTACCAGTCCCACGGGGTCGCCTCGGGACAGTTCCTGAAGCTGGCCGGCGACGCGGCCGAGGGCATGCTGCTGCCGGGCTCCTCGCTGCTGGTGGCGGAGAAGCTGCCGGACAGCGACGCCCGCAAGGCCGAGCTGCTGTCCTACATCGACACCTACAAGGCGGCCTACGGCAGCAGCCCGTCGCCCTTTGGCGGCTACGCCTACGACGGTCTGATGCTGGCCGTGGACGCCTACAAACGGGCCGGCACCACGGACAAGGAGAAGGTGCGCGAGGCTATCGAGAACACTCGCAATTTCGTCGGGGTCACCGGTATCTTCAACATGAGCCCGCAGGATCACCTGGGCCTGGACGTCGCGACCTCGTTCCGGATGCTCACGGTCCGCGACGGCGAGTTCGAGCTGGCCGAGTGATCCAGCTGCCCCCGCCCGCGCGGGCGGGGGCGTCCCAACACATCGCAGACGACGCAGGCAGCGATGACCGACAAGCCGCACGTATTACTCCTGCACGGCGCCCTCGGCGCCGGGGAACAGCTCGAGCCGCTTTCCCGGAGCCTGGAAGAGCTGTTCACTGTGCACACCCTGGACTTCGAGGGCCATGGGGGTTCCCGGCCGCGGACCGGCCGTTCCGCACCGAGCACTTCGCCGAGAACTTGGTGGCGTACCTGGACGGGCAGGGCATCGAGCAGGCCCATGTCTTCGGCTACAGCATGGGCGGCTATGCGGCCCTGCATGCCGCCAACGTGCAGCCGGAGCGTCTGGGGCGGGTGTTCACCCTGTCCACCAAGCTGGACTGGTCGCCGGAGTTCGCCGCCGGGGAGGTGCGCATGCTGGACCCCGACCGCATCGCCGACAAGGTGCCGGCCTTCGCCCGGCTGCTGGAGCGCCGCCACAGCGCCTTCGGCTGGCGCAACGTACTGCACAGTACCGAGGAGATGATGCTCGCCATGGGCGAGCGCCCGGAGATCGACGCGGCCATGCTGCGCGCCATCGACATCCCCGTGCGCATTGCCGTGGGCGACCGGGATCACATGGTCTCGATCGAGGAATGCATCGAAGCCTACCGCGCCCTGCCCGGCGGGGAGCTCCAGGTGTTCCCGTCGACACCGCATCCCATCGAGAAGGTGGATACGGAGATGCTGGCGTCGGCCCTGATCCAGTTCTTCGGGGCCGGGTAGCCGGTTCCGCCGGTCGGCGCGGGCCTTCCGTCCGGTCGCCGACACGCTACAGTTAGCTTCAGGGGCGGGCCCGACCCGGGGCGCGTCCGGGCGACGAGATCCATGGCCGTTGGGGGCATTCGGCATGTACGTGTCCGGCCGCAAGCTGCGGCAGATGCAGCAGGTCATCGGGCAGCTCACCTGCAGCCTGGAGTCGGGGGAGGTGCGCCAGCGGGCGGCCACCGGCCTGCTGGACCTGTTCGAGGCCGACTACTTCGCCTCCTACGTCTGGGACCCGGACAACGAGTGCTTCGACGGCCGGGTGACGCTGAACATGGACCCGGACAACCTGTCGCGTTACGAGGCCTATTTCCAGTACCACGATCCCATCACCCCGGCCCTGCAGCGGGCGCGGAAGGCGACTCCGGTGCGGGCGGTGATGCCCCAGCGGGCGCTGATTCGCACCGAGTTCTTCAACGACTTCCTGTATTGCGACGGCCTGTACTTCGGCATGAACCTCTATGCCTACGACGGCGCCGTGAACATCGGCGACCTGCGCATCTGGCGCGCCCGCCACCGGCCGGACTTCGACGATACGGACCTGGCCCTGCTCGATTACCTGGGCCCCATCTTCACCAATGCCATGCGCAACGTGCACCGGCGCTCCGGACCGCGGCCGGGCGAGGAGGGCGCCGCGCCGGAGCCGGGCGGGCTCACTGCCCGGGAGGCCGAAGTGCTGTGTCATATCCGCGACGGCCTGCCGGACAAGGCCGTGGCCCGCGCCCTGGGCATTTCCTTCGCCACCGTGCGCACGCACGTGAACAGCCTGTTCGCCAAGTTCGGCGTGCACAATCGCACGGAGCTCGTCCGCCGGGCCCTGAACTGGGCCGACAAGCACTGACGCGCGTTCCCCGCCCTCCACAATGCTGTGGATACACAGGTACCTGGCGCCCGCCGATACTCAGTCCGTGTCACACAAGAACGATGCCACGGAGGTTGCCATGTTTCGCAGCGGAGTATTCGCGGGTGTTCTGTGCCTGTCCACGCTGGCCGGCGGGGGCGCCGACGCCGCCGATTTGTCCGACGACGAGGTGATGCACCTCGGCGCCGCCGAGGCCGCCGCCCATATCCGGGCCGGGGACCTGACGGCGGAGCGGCTGATGACGATCCTGCTGGACCGCATCGAGGCCAATCGCCACCTCAACGCCTTCATCACCCTGGACCGCGACGGCGCCCTCAAGCGCGCCCGGGAAGCGGACGCCGCGCGCAAGGCCGGCGCGGACCTGCCGCCCCTCCACGGCGTGCCGGTGGTGCTCAAGGACAATATCGACGTGGCCGGGCTGCCCAACACCGCCGGCACGCCGGCCCTGGCCGAGCACGTGCCCGCCGAGAACGCTCCGGTGGCCCAGGCGCTGGTGGACGCCGGCGCCATCGTGGTGGGCAAGACGAACATGCATGAGCTCGCCTTCGGTATCACCAGCCAGAACTTCCACTTCGGCGCCGTTCGCAACCCCTACAACGCGCTGACCTTCCCCGGGGGCAGCAGCGGCGGCACCGCCGTGGCCATCTCTGCGCTCATGGCGCCGGCGGGCCTCGGCACCGACACCGGCGGCTCGGTGCGCATCCCGTCCTCGCTGACCGGCGTCTACGGCCTGCGGCCCACCGTCGGACGTTACGACCGGAAGGGCATCACGCCCATCTCCAGCACCCGCGATACCGCCGGCCCCATCGCGCGGACCGTGGCCGACCTGGTGCTCCTGGACGGCGTCATCACCGGCGGTCCCACCGAGGAACGGCCCGCCAACCTCGAGGGCGTGCGTCTCGGCGTGCCCCGCGCCTACTTCTACGCCAACCTGGATGCAAGCACCCGGGCCCTTGCCGAAGCGGCCCTCGACAAGCTGAAGGCCCGCGGCGCCACGTTGGTGGAGGCGGACCTGAAAGACATCGGCGAGATCAACAGCAAGGTCGGCTTCCCGGTGGCCCTCTACGAAGTGCTGCGGACGCTGCCGGACTACCTGCAGGAAACCTCGCCCCACGTGAGCCTGCAGGAGGTGGTCCGCCAGGTGGCGAGCCCCGACGTGGCCGGCGCCCTGGGCGCGGCCATCGGCAAGGACCTAAAGGTGGGTACGGAGGATGACGCCATCTCCGAAAAGGCCTACCGCCAGGCCATGGACGAGTTCCGCCCGCAGCTGCAGCAGCTTTACGCCGACTACTTCAAGGCCCATGACGTGGACGCGGTGATCTTCCCCACCACGCCGCTCCCCGCGCGGATGATCGAGGGCAGCATCAAGACGGTCGTGCTCAATGGCAAGGCCGTGCCCACTTTCCCCACCTACATCCAGAACACCGACCCGGGCAGCGACGCCGGCATCCCCGGTCTCACCCTGCCGGTGGGCGTTACGCCGGAAGGCCTGCCCGTGGGCATGGAGCTGGACGGCCCGGCGGGCAGCGACCGCCGCCTGCTGGCAATCGGCCTGTCCCTGGAAAAGGTCTTCGGCCGGGTGCCGGAGCCGGTGCTCGCCAGCGCCGGGAATTGAGTCAGCGTGCCATGTAAGAGAGTATGTGTCCGCCGGGGAGCCAGAATCCTGGCGCCCCGCCCCTGTTCTCGGCCGGCCTCTAGGCCATCCGTGTGAGCGGTGGCGGAAACGCGGTTTCGACGGCAGGGAGGAAGCGGCTCAGGTTCCGCGGTGGATAGCTTGCCGGCCTGACGGCGCTGGACTAGACTCAGAATGATAATCGAAATAGAGATACCACGCCAGACAGAGACAACAGAGTTCCGAGACGCATAACTTTCTCCCAACTGCGGAGCTGTTATGAGGCTTGAATATAGAACTTCAAGCGTTCCATTGAAAGAGCGCTTCGAATATTGGCACGAGGTTGTCTGTAAAAGATTCGTGGCGGCTGAAAGCGTCAATGAAAATATTAAAAAATTTGATGCAAAATTGAGCTCCGGAGCGGTTGGCCGGCTAGAGGTCAGCGAAATGAACGCTCCTTTACATTCCTGGTCTCGAAAGTTACGTCACATTCGCGCTGACGGTGAAGAGCATTATTTGCTCAGTATAATAGAAAACGGTGCAGGAATTCTGGAGCAGAATGGACGCACGGCTAAACAGGAAGCCGGGGATATATCCCTCTATGACACAACGCGTCCATTCGAATATGCGCTCTCCGGAAAAATCAAGCTCGTCAAGATTCCGCATAAGTACCTGGATGCCCGTGTGCCGAACGCAAGGGAAATCCTGGCCAGGAACCTTTCAAGTGATGAGCGGCTGGCTTCCCTGCTTATATCTGCGGTCGATACGGCGCACGAAATGGAGTTCCAGAACGCCCGCCATCATGCTGTAGAGGAGCGAATTTCGGATACGATTATTGATCTTTTGCTGGTGCTAATTGACTTTTGTCGGGAGTCCCAAAATATCAATGGCTACCGATCTAACAGTTTGGAGAAAATAAAGGCGTTCACACTCGCGAACTTGGGCGACAGTGATCTCTCGGTGCAACGTTTGGCGGATGAGGGTGGTGTGTCTGCGCGGACGCTCAATAGGTTATTTGCAGAGCTGGGAACGACACCCATGAGATGGGTGTTGCAGGAACGGCTTCGGCTCGGTAAATCCTATCTTGAAGAGGGCCATGCAAAATCGGTAACGGAAGCGGCATGCCTCGTTGGGTTCAGCGACCTCAGTCATTTTAGCAGAAGCTTCAAACGTCATTTCGGAAAAACGCCGGAACAGTTTCTCTGTTGCAAATAGCTTTGTTTTGGTTCCGCGAAGGTCGGGTTGGCGACATTTTACCCGGTAACCGCCTCTGAAGGCGCGCTTGCGCAGGCAGGGTGGCTCCCTTTCAAGCAAGCGCAACGCCGGCGCAGCCCCGCACAGCCACGCCCGCCGGGAGCCTAGCCAATTGGCCAATCCGGCGTTGCAGGCCTTGCCAAGGGAACGACCCTTAGCCGCGGCCTGCGCCTTGTCTTGGCCCATTGGCCGGGCTCTGAAACGCAGCCTACTCATGAAGCAGGACACATGCCCTTTACAAGAACGCCAACGCCGCCAGGGGGCGATTCTGGCTCGCCCACTGACCGTTTGGCCTCTGCGACGGGTTATTGTCAAATCTGGTGTATGGCGGTCAGGCGACGTGCCTGTCTGACTGATCGGTTATGGCCTCGCCGTCGCGAAACGGGACGTTGTTGACGACGAGTTCGAGCTTGCGAAATCCCTGT
>Ga0102944_1000347_pt1 | contig 36388 bp, 34 predicted proteins | sample SalPonD_shore_MG_FD_78172 | JGI IMG/M metagenome (GOLD analysis project Ga0102944, IMG submission 78172) | Salt pond soil microbial communities from South San Francisco under conditions of wetland restoration - Salt Pond MetaG... | ecosystem: Environmental > Aquatic > Marine > Intertidal zone >... | reverse complement strand
CCTCCATGTTCCCGTGTTCACCTCCATGTTCCCGTGTTCACCTCCATGTTCCCGTGTTCCAGTTTGGGTCGAATTATTCGTGGCCTGCGGGTGCATGTCCCGCCTTCACCGACAGCTACCTGCCGGCTGCACATAGGATCGCGGAAAGCGGGACGGAATACCTATATCGGGTCGAAATCAACCCCCGGATGTCTTCCCGCCCTCCAACTTAAACCAACCTCCTCGGTATCGCCTCATCCCACTGCCGCTCGACAAATAGCTCGTCCCCCTCATGCGCCACGAGCCTGGCCTTGAGGTGGAAATTTTCCGTGTCGGCCCGCAGCTCGGTGATCAGGTGCATCCGCGTCTGCCAGTCGCCCCTTCCCAAGGAGGTCTTCTGCTCGATGGTCATCGATGCCGACAGCGGGTCGTCCTCGCCGATGCGGTAGGTGCGGGTCATGGTGTAGCCCACGGTGAGGTCAATGTCCTCAATGCGCGCCAGGGCCGCGCCGCTGAAATCGCCGGCGTCACTGTGCACGGTGTAGACGGTCTCGTTGGTGGTGAGGTCCCGCCGGATGCTGCGCTGGACGTCGGCCATGGCCAGCGGGGTGTGTTCACTGGTGGGGCCCTTCTCCGGCGGTGGGAACTCGCGCAGATCCTCGTCTTCCGGACGCGGCGGGCGGATTGGCAGGTCCAGGCGGCTGGTGCCGGTGTGGACGGTGAGCGTGACCGGCGCGGGCGTGGGCCACACCAGCGGCCAGTAGGCGGTGGACACGGCGATGCGCATCGTGTGACCGGGCTCGAAGGCGTAGGCCATATCGTTGAGCTGCACGGGCACGCGGTAGCGCTTGCCGGATACCAGCGCGCTCGGTGCCTCGTGGCTCTCGCGGTGGGTAAGGTTGAGCACGCCGTAGCAGACTCGCGTGGAGGTGCCGTCGGGGGCGACGTCGTTGAGACGCACGAATACGGCCGCCACCGGCTGGTCGCTGCTGAAGTCCAGAGTGACCACCGGCGCGCCCAGCAGTTCCAGGCGCTCGGTAACCGGGTCGGAGTCGAAAACCAGGGACTTGCCGTCGTCTTCCCTCTGATCCGCCGGCGCCTCCCCTTCCGCGCCGAAGCCGTACCAGTCGCCGGCCACCAGGCCGGTGGTCTGCGGCGAGCACACCCGCACGGCGTCCTCGGCGTCCGGCGTCACTCCCAGAGCGTTCACGTTCAGATACCAGCGCCGGTAGGCGATGTTGGGCGACGGCCAGTGGTCCTCCGCCACCCAGCGCCCGCGCCGTTCGCCGTGGGTGGGATAGGGTTCGTGCCACTCTTCCATCCACACCCGGTAGCGGGGCTCGCGGTCGATGCCGTTGCTCCGGCCCTTGAGCCAGCGGTCCCACCAGCGCACGCACTCCTGAAAGAAGCCGATGCTGGGACCGGGGGCGGCGTCGTGGGGAAAGACGTGGGCCCAGGGGCCGATGAGCGCCTTTCGCGGGCACTGGAGGCCCTCCATCATGCGCGGCACGGCGTTGGTGTAGCCGTCCGCCCAGCCGCCGACGGCGTACACCGGGCACTCGATGGCGGCGTAGTCCTCGCAGATGGACCCCTGGCGCCAGTAATCGTCTCGATGGGGGTGGCCCAGCCAGACGGCGGGATAGAGGACGGCCTCGTCCAGACGCTGGCGCCACTGCTCCCGCCACTGCGCGCCGACGATCTCCGGGTCCGGCGGCATGGCGGCAACGTTGAGGAACGCCGAGCCCCAGTTCTGGTTCTCGGTGAGCAGGCAGCCGCCCTTGTAGTGGGCATCGTCGGCGTAGCGGTCGTCGGTGGAGCACATGGTGATGATCGCCTTCAGCGCCGGCGGGCGCCGAGCAGCCACCTGCAGGGCGTTGAACCCGCCCCAGGAGATGCCGAACATGCCCACCTCGCCGCTGCACCAGGGCTGCGCCGCAATCCAGGCGATGGCCTCCACCGCGTCGTCCTGCTCCTGGGGCAGGTACTCGTCCCGCAGGAGTCCCTCGGAGTCGCCCGTACCGCGCAGGTCGAGCCGTATGGAGGCGTAACCGTACCCGGCCATATAGCTGTGCAGCGGCTCGTCGCGCAGGCGGGTGAAGTCGCGCTTGCGGTAGGGCATGTACTCGAGGACGGCGGGGACCGGGCGCTGCTCGGCGTCCACCGGCAGCCAGATTCGGGCCGCCAGGCGGCAGCCGTCGGACATGGGGATCCAGACGTTTTCGATGACCCGGACCTCGCGGGGAAAGTCCTCTACAACACGCATTCACCTGTCTCCTTGCCGCTGTCCCGCCCGTCTCGCCGATGGGCGAAGCGCGGCCGTACTTGCTCCTGCCATCCTCCAATACTGGCACGACCCTTTACCACCTTAGTATCCTTCGGCTCCCAGAACCCGGCGACGCGACGCATCCATGGACGACATCGAACAGCAATCCGCAGTATCCGAGCCGGCCGGCGATCCCACCCCCCTCGGGCGGCTCAGGGAGGTATTCGGATACGACGATTTTCGGGGCAGCCAGGCCGCCGTCATCGACACCGTCATGGCCGGGCGGAATGCCCTGGTGCTCATGCCCACCGGCGGCGGCAAGTCGCTCTGCTACCAGGTGCCGGCCCTGTGCCTGGACGGCACCGCCATCGTGGTTTCCCCGCTGATCGCGCTGATGGGAGACCAGGTGGAGGCCCTGCGTCACCTGGGCGTACGGGCGGCTTACCTGAACTCCACCCTGGAGGCCGGAGAGGCGGCGCGGACCCGCCGGGCGCTACTCGCGGGTGAGCTGGACCTGCTCTACATCGCGCCGGAGCGTCTCCTCCAGGAGAACACGCTGGAGATGCTGTCGGGGCTAAATATCGCCCTGTTCGCCATCGACGAGGCCCACTGCGTGTCCCAGTGGGGCCACGACTTCCGGCCCGAATACCTGCGGCTGCCGGTGCTGCTGGAACGCTTTCCCGGCGTGCCCCGCGTCGCGCTGACCGCCACCGCCGACAAGCGCACCCGGGGCGAGATCCTCAGTCAGCTCTTCCCCGACGGCGCCGAGACGTTCGTCGCCAGCTTCGACCGGCCCAACATTCGCTACCGGGTGGGGACCAAGGCCTCGCCGCGGCAGCAGCTGCTGCGCTTCATCCAGGACGAGCACCCTGGGGACTCGGGCATCGTCTACTGCATGTCCCGGCGCAAGACCGAGCAGACCGCCGAGTGGCTGGAGCAGCAGGGCGTCCGCGCCCTACCCTACCACGCGGGCCTGGACCGGGCCGTGCGCCAGTCCCACCAGCAGCGTTTCGTCCAGGAGGATGGGCTGGTGATGGTAGCCACCGTGGCCTTCGGCATGGGCATCGACAAACCCGACGTACGCTTCGTGGCCCACCTGGACCTGCCCAAGAGCATCGAGTCCTACTACCAGGAGACCGGCCGCGCCGGACGCGACGGGCTGCCGGCGGATGCCTGGCTGGTCTACGGCCTGCAGGACGTCTACAACATCCGCCAGCTCATCGCGGCCTCGGAGGCGGACGAGCGCCACAAGCTGGGCGAGCAGCGGCGGCTGGACGCCCTGCTCGGCTTCTGCGAGTCCGTGGACTGCCGGCGGCGCACGCTGCTGGCCTATTTCGACGAGGACCACCCGGGCGGCTGCGGCAATTGCGACAACTGCCTGCAGCCGCCGGAGACCTGGGACGCCACCGAGGCCGCCCGCAAGGCGCTGTCCTGCATCTACCGCACCGGCCAGCGCTTCGGGGCGGCCTACATCGCCGACGTGCTGCGGGGCGAGGACAACGACCGGATCGTCCGGGCCGGCCATGACCGGCTGCCGGTGCATGGCATCGGCGCCGACCTGGACAAGAAGACCTGGCACTCGCTGATCCGCCAGCTCCTGGCCCTGGGCTATCTCCAGCCGGACCCGGAGGGCCACGGCGGTCTGCGGCTGGACGAGCGTTGCCGGCCGCTGCTGCGCGGGGAAGAGTCCCTGCACCTGCGGCACGATGTGCGCCGGCTCGCGCGCAAGGCAGCATCCCCGACGCGCGAGGCACTGCCCGCGGACGAGCCCCTGTGGGAGGCCTTGCGCGCCTACCGGCGGGAGCTGGCCGAGGAGGAAGGGGTGCCCGCCTACGTGATCTTCCAGGACGCCACCCTGCTGGAGATGGCGGCGCGCAAGCCCCGCGACCTGGAGGAGATGGGGAGTATCTCCGGCGTGGGACAGTACAAGCTCGAGCGTTACGGCGAGCGCTTCCTCGGCATCATCGCGAAACACTGACCGGTCACGCGCCGTCGGGGTCGCCCGGCTCCAAGCGCAGCCGCTCCCCCATCGCCGCCACCAGGGCGTCCAGGGCCGCGGGCGTGTAGCCAGGCCCGTCGGGCAGGCGGCCCCATACCGGGTCCGGCCAGCACGGATCGTCGTGCCGGCGGCCGATGACGTGGATGTGCAGTTGGGACACCTGGTTGCCCAGGGCCGCCACGTTCATCTTGTCGCACTCGAAATACCACTTGATGAAACGGGAGAGCCCGTCCTGGGCCCCGACCACCCGGATGCGCACGGCGTCGGGTAGCTGGTGAAGCTCGATCAGCTCCGTGTCCGGCACCAGGACGAACCACGGCACCAGGGCGTTGCGGTTGAGCAACACCCGGCCCGCCGGCAGACGACCCAGCACGTGGTTGTCCTGACGCAGCCTCTGGTCCAACTCCATCCTCGCATTCCCCCCTGCCGCTCGGCTGGCGGCTCATTGTAACGTGCCGGCCGCAGCCCGGCCGCGCCGTGGTACCCTTTCCGCCATCCATTTCAGCAGGAGCACGGACGGGCGTATGACGATTGATGCGCAATTCTCGGGTATCACCCTCCGCAAGCCGGGCGTCGAGGACGGTGCGGCGCTCCACCGGCTGGTCCGCGAGTGCCGGCCCCTGGACGAGAACTCCGTGTACTGCAACGTCCTGCAGTGCACCCACTTCGCCGACACCTGCGTGGTCGCGGAGAAGGGCGGCGACCTGGTCGGGTTCGTCACCGGCTATCGGCTGCCCGACAATCCCGAGGTGTACTTTCTGTGGCAGGTGGGCGTGGGGGAAGGCGGCCGCGGGCACGGCCTGGGCAAGCGCATGATCCAGGCCATCCTGTCCCGTCCCTTCTGCCGCGGGGTCACGGAGCTGAACACCACCATCACACGGTCCAACGAGGCATCCCGGGGCCTGTTCGCCTCCTTCGCCCGGGACGAAGGCGCGGAGATGACCGAGCACGAATGGCTCACGGAAGCGCACCTGGATGGGCACAGCGCGGAGTACCTCTTCCGCATCCGGCCGCTGAGCACTCCGCGCGCGGGCTGAGCCGACCTCCGGGCAGGCCGTGTCCAACCTGCAGCTGGTCCTGCTGACCCTGGTGCCGATCTTCGCCCTGATCGGCCTCGGCTACGCCCTGCGCCGGGTGGGTTTTCCCGGGGACCGCTTCTGGCCGGACCTGGAGCGGCTGGTCTACTACCTGATGTTCCCGGCGCTGCTGGTTGAGAAGCTGGGCACCGCCCAGGTTTCCCTGGGACGCGTGCTGTGGATGGCCGCCGCGGTGGTCGCCACGGTGCTCACGGTCGCCGCCCTGGTCTGGCTGTCCCGTCGCGCCTTCCGGGTGAGCGACCCCGGCTTCACGTCCATCTTCCAGGGCGCCATCCGCTTCAACACTTACATCGGCATCGCCACGGCCCTGGGGCTGTTCGGCACCGACGGCGCGGCGGTGGCGGCGATGGTGCTGGTGGTGATGATCCCGCTGGTGAACGTGCTCTGCGTGGGCGTGCTGACCCACTACTCCGCTGCGGAAACCTCGTATGCCGCCATCCTCCGCGGCATCCTGCGCAACCCGCTGATCATCGGCTGCGCCATCGGCGCGCTGCTGAACTTTACCGGCATCGGCCTGCCGCTGGGCAGCGACGCCATGCTGGAGATTGTCGGCCGCGCCGCTCTCCCCATGGGACTGCTCACGGTCGGTGCCGGGCTGCAGCTGCGGGTGGCGTGGACCGCCCGCGGCGCCATAGGCGGCGGCCTGCTGGTCAAGCTGCTGGTCATGCCGGCGGTGGCCTACGGCTTCGCCCACCTGCTGGGGCTGGGTGGTCTGGAAAGCCAGGTGCTGGTCCTGTTCGCCGCCCTGCCCACGGCCACCTCGGCCTACATCCTGGCCCGGCAGCTGGGCGGCGACGCCGCCCTCATGGCCGGCGTGCTCACCGCCCAGACCGCCGCCTCGGCGCTAACGCTGCCGGCCTGGCTGGTGTTCGTCACGACCTGACCGGCGGCGCTCACCACCAGGGATAGAACGGCGGCATGTCCGCGGAGGCCGTGCCCCGGTACTCGGCCTCGCGCTTCTCCAGGAACGCCTTAACGCCTTCCTTTCCGTCGCCCATGCTGGTGTAGAACATGGCCAGGGAATCCACCCGGTGGGCCTCGACGGGGTGGGGCTGGACCGAGTTGCGGTACATCATTTGCCGGGCCAGGGCCAGCGACACCTGGGAGCCCTTGGCGGCGATCTGGCGTGCCAGCGCTACCGCCTCTTCCACCAGCGCCTCCGGCGCGTAGACCGCCTTGACCAGGCCGCCACGCTCCGCCTCGGCGGCGTCGAAGATCTCGCCCGTGTAGACCCATTCCAGCGCCTGGGGCATGCCCACGATCCGCGGCAGGAACCAGGTGGAGCAGGCCTCCGGCACGATGCCGAGCTTGGTGAAGACGAAGCCGAAGCGGGCCTTCTGCGAGGCCAGGCGGATGTCGGCCGCCAGGGTCATGGTCGCGCCCACCCCGACGGCGGCGCCGTTGATGGCCGCGATGATCGGCTTCTTGCACTCGAACATGGCCAGCGTGACCGTGCCGCCGGTGTCGCGGACGCCGGCCATGGCCTTCAGGTCCTGCATGTCCTCCAGGGTGGGCGTCAGCGACTCGTCGAGGCCGAACACGTTGCCCTCGCGGGAGAGGTCCATGCCGGCACAGAATGCGCGCCCGGCGCCGGTGAAGACGATTGCGGACACGGCGTCGTCGTCGCTGGCGCGGCGGAAGGCATCCACCAGCTCGCCGGCCATCTCCACCGTAAACGAATTGAGCTGATCCGGCCGGTTGAGGCTCAGGGTCAGCACGCCGTCTTCCACCTCGTACTTCAGGGTTCGGTACTCCACTTCAGTTCTCCTCGGTCTCTGGGGAAGCGCTGGACAATTCGCGCGAGCCTCCGGCCCTCACAGCGCGACGGGGCGCCTGCCCCGCGCCGCGTCCTCGGCCAGGAACTGCTCCACCAGGCGGGCCACCGTCTCGGGCTGGTCGTGGTGCAGGTTGTGGCCGGCGTCCTCCACCAGGGCGTCCCGGCCGTCGGGCAGGCAGGCCAGGCGCTGGCGATACGCCGTGTCGTCTTCTTCGAAGGCATAGCGCATATAGAACGAATCGTCGCCGCGGATCCAGAGCACCGGCGCGGTGGTCTGGCGCCAGAACTGCTCGAAGAACTCTACCAGCGGGAACGACAGGGCCACGGTGATGGTCCGCCGCCAGGGGTCGGCCCCCAGCTCCACGCCCCGGCCGTCCGCGTCGCGGGCGCTGTGCCGGGCCAGGAAAGCGGCCCGCTCCGGGGTCAGGCGCGGGTTCGCCTTCCGCAGGCGCCGGGCCAGCTCGTCGTGGTCGTCGTAGACGCTGCCGCCATGGGGCTCGCGGACCGCGTCCAGGAACTTGGCCACCCGGTGCGGGGCCTCCTCCAGGTGTCGCTGCCGGGGTCCGAAGCCCTCCAGGCTCACCAGCCGCTCCACCCGCTCCGGCCGGGCGCCGGCATAGAGTCCGGCCACGCCGCCGCCGTAGCTGTGGCCCAGCAAGCGGACAGGCGCGTCGGGGGAATAGTGGTCGACCAACGCGTCCAGATCGGCCAGGTCGTCGTACATCCAGTACTTGTCGTTGCGCCAGGCGGAACGGCCGTAGCCGCGCCAGTCCGGCGCCGCCACGGACCACTCCCGCTCCAGAGCGTCCACCAGGAACTGGAAGGTGACGGACGTATCCAGCCAGCCATGCAGCATCAGCAGCAGCGGCGCTTCGGGATCGCCCCAGCGGCGCACGTGGTAGCGGGCGCCACGGATGGTCAGGTACTCGGAACGGCTTTCTTTCATGGAATCCTTGCTGGTTGACGGGTCGATGGTCGTCGGCGTCAGCCCCGGCCGATATACGGCATCGTGGTGGCCATGACGGTCATGAACTGGACGTTGGCGTCCAGGGGCAGACCGGCCATGTACACTACCGCGCGGGCCACGTTCTCCACGTCCATGACGGGCTCGGCGGCCACGGTGCCGTTGGCCTGGGGCACGCCGGCCGCCATGGGCGCCGTCATCTCGGTGGCCGCGTTGCCGATGTCGATCTGCCCGCAGGCGATGTCGAAGGCGCGCCCATCCAGGGAGGTGGACCGGGTCAGACCCGTCACGGCGTGCTTGGTGGACGTGTAGGGGGCGGAGTTCGGCCGCGGCACATGGGCCGAGATGGAGCCGTTGTTGATGATCCGCCCGCCCCCCGGCGACTGACGCTTCATCAGCCGGAACGCCTCCTGAGTACAGAGGAACGGCCCGGTGAGGTTGGTGTCGACAACCTTCCGCCACTGCTCGAAGGTCAGCTCCTCCATGGGCACCGGCGGCGCGCCGGCGCCGGCGTTGTTGAACAGCACGTCCAGACGCCCCCAGGTCTCGGCCATCTTCTCGAACAGGGCGTGGACGCTGTCCGGGTCGCGCACGTCGCAGGTGATCGCCATGGCATGCGTGCCGCGGTCGCCGGCGCGCTGCAGCGTCTCCCGCAACCGCTCTTCCCGGCGGCCGGCCAGGACCACCCGATACCCCTCACTCAGCAGCGCCAGCGCCACCGCGGCGCCGATGCCGCTGCCGGCACCCGTTACCAGGGCCACAGGCTCGTAATCGCTCATGGGATCGTCCTCCTTCCGGCGGATGCGGGCCGAGTATGCAGCGGCGGGCGCCTTCTGGCTACCCGGCGGACGTCGGGCGAAGCGGCCCCGTCCGGCGGGGGCCCGGGTGGGATCCAACCCTCCCGCCGCCGAATCCGCTACACTGCGCGCCTGATCCTGACCAATTTACGACGAGGAGGGAATACCCATGAGCGGTCGACTGGAAGGCAAGATCGCCGTCATCACCGGCGCCACCAGCGGCATCGGCGAGGCCACGGCCCACCGGTTCGCCGAACAGGGCGCCAAGCTGGTCCTGGCGGGCCGGTCCGAGGACAAGGGTCAGGCGCTCGCCGGGGAGCTGGACAACGGCGCCATCTTCCACCGCACCGACGTGACCCGCGAGGCCGACATGGCCGCCCTCATCGACCGGGCCCTGGAAGTTTTCGGGCGGGTGGACTGCCTGTTCAATAACGCTGGCGCCGGCGACCGCACCACGCCGGAGTCGGTTACCGAGGAAGACGTGGACAGCGCGTTCCGGCTGCTCACCGGCAGCGTGGTGTTCGGCATCAAGCACGGCGCCCGGGCCATGAAGGGCAACGGCGGCGGCAGCATCATCAACAACGCCAGCATCGCCGGCCACCGGATCAACCAGGGGGGCTACCTGTACTCCGGCGCCAAGGCCGCCGTGGCCCACCTGACCCGGCTCGCCGGCGTCGAGCTCGGCCCCCACGGCATCCGGGTCAATGCCATCTCCCCCGGCGCCGTCGCGACGCCCATCTTCTGGGGCGGCTCCGCCCGGGCCCAGACCCTCACCGACGAGGAGAACGAGCAGAAGATGGCCAAGCTCAAGCGCAACCTGGCCAACGCCACGCCGATGCCGCGCGCCGGCCTGGCGGACGACATCGCCTACGCCGCCATCTTCCTGGCCAGCGACGAGGGCAGCTTCGTCAACTGCCACGACCTCGTGGTGGACGGCGGGCGCATCGCCATGTTCAACGAGAAGCCGGCGTCCTGACCCGCCGCACCGCCGCCCGGGCCCCGGCAAGGGCCGGGCGCGTTTCCAACCCGCGGGCCGTCGAAAGTTGCATCGCGGTGAAACCGAACGTGCAACCGGCGGCAACTGCCGCGCCTGAGCGGCCTGGCTATACTGCCCGGCAAAAGACCATGGGGAGTGAGCAATGCAGGAACCCGCCAATCAGCACGACGTGCAGCTGTTTCGCGCCGACCGAATGATCACCATGACCGGCGACCCCGCCGAGGCCATCGCGGCCCTGGGCGGCGTGGTGATCGCCAGCGGTGGCCTGGAGGACCTGCGCAGGACCTATCCCAAGGCCCCCGTGACGGACTTCGGCGCGGCCACCGTCATGCCCGGTTTCAACGACGCCCATATCCACCTGGCCATGGCGGCGGAGCTGCTGCTGCATCCCGACGTTTCCCCGGACACGGTGGGCTCCATCGGCGACATCCAGGATGTGATCCGCGCCGAGGCCGCCCAGAAGCCGCCCGGCAGCTGGATCAAGGCCTACCGCTACGACGACGGCAAGACGGCCGAGAACCGGGTGATCACCCGCTGGGACCTGGACCAGGCAGCGCCGGACCACCCCGTGCTGATCATCCACATCGGCGCCCACTGGGGCGTGGCCAACTCCACCGCGCTGGCGGCGGTGGGTATCGACGAGAGCTCCACGCCGCCGGAAGGCGGCCAATACGGCCGCGGGGCGGACGAGCGCCTGAACGGGATCCTCTACGAGAACGCCCTGTTCGACCTGGCCTATCCGCAGCTGGCCGACGGCAGCGAGCCCATCGTGCCCTCGGCCGGCTTCGACGACCGCATCACCGGCCTGAAGCGGGCCGTGGAGATGTTCCACGCGGCGGGGCTGACCTCCGTCTGCGACGCCCTGGTAGGCCCCGACGACCTGCGGCTGTTCATCGAGGCTCAGCGCCGCGGCATGCTCACGCTGCGGGTAAATATGCTCATGGCGGCCGAGCATTACGGCAAGATGAACCGGCTCGGCCTGGTGGGCGAGCTGGGCGGCCCCCAGCTGCGCCTCGCCGGCATCAAGACTTTCGTCGACGGCGCCATCGGCGGCCGCACCTGCTACATGGAGCAGCCCTTCGAGGGCAGCAGCGACGACTACGGCATCCAGACCCGGAGCACCTCCGACCTGCGGGATATCATCCGCACCGCCCACGAGGACGGCACTCGGGTGTGCATCCACGCCAACGGCGACCGGGCCATCAAGCTCATCCTGGGCCTGTTCGAGGAGGCGCAGCAGGCAGCGCCGAGAGAGGCACTGCGCCACCGCATCGAGCACTGCACCATCGTCAACGAAGACATCATGAACCGGATCAAGCGGCTGAACGCCATCGCCGTGCCGTTCGGCAGCTACGTGGACTACCACGGCAGCCGGCTGCTGGAGTGGTACGGGGAGGAGCGGTTGAGCCGCATGTTCGCCCACAAGTGGTTCATGCAGTCCGGGGTCGGCGTGGCCGGCTCCTCGGACTATCCCTGCGGGCCGTTCGAGCCCCTGCGGGGCATCCAGAGCTGCGCCACCCGGCGCGGCTTCGACGGCGCCGTCATGGGCGAGAATCAGAAGGTGGGCGTGGCCGACGCGCTATGGCTGTACACGGTGGGCTCCGCGGTGGCCACCGGCGAGGGCCACTACAAGGGCCGGCTGGCGCCCGGGTTCCTGGCGGATTTCGTGGTGCTTCGCGACGACCCCACGGCCGTCGACCCCACGCGCATCTCCCAGATCCCGGTACTGGAGACCTGGGTGGGCGCTGAGCGCGTGTGGCAGAACGACCCGGCGGCCGCACTGGCATGACACCCGCCGCGGCGGCGCTGGGGCGACGAAATACCGGCGGCTAAAGGCCCCGGGCCCGCCGGTGCCGTGTCGGCCACCGGCGGTTCCGGCGGAAGCTACCTGCCGGGTCGGACAAAGGAAACGATTCAGTGGGTGGGCATGACGAACTGGTTGTCGTCGCGCACCCCCTTGGGCCAGCGAGCCGTTACCGACTTGAGCTGGGTGTAGAAGCGCACGCCGTCCGGACCGTGGGCGTGCAGCACGCCGAAGCGCGAGCGCTTCCAGCCGCCGAAGCTGTAGAAGGCCATGGGCACGGGGATCGGCACGTTGATGCCCACCATGCCGGCCTGGACTCGGTCGGTGAAGGTCCGCGCCGCGTCGCCGTCGCGGGTGAACACCGAGGCACCGTTGCCGAACTCATGTTCGTTGGTGATCTTCAGCGCGTACTCGAAGTCCGGGGCGCGCACGATGGACAGCACCGGCCCGAATATCTCCTCGCGGTAGATGCGCATGTCCGGCGTCACGCGGTCGAACAGGCAGCCGCCCAGGAAGAAGCCGTCCTCCCGGCCGGGCACCCGGTGGCCGCGGCCATCCACCACCAGCTCGGCGCCCTCCTCGACACCCAGGTCCACGTACCCGGAGACCTTCTTCAGGTGCTCGGCGGTCACCAGGGGACCCATCTCCGGCTCGTTGTCGCGGTCCAGGCCGTCGCCGATGCGCAGCCGGCCCAGCCGGTCCCGAAGCCGCGTCACCAGCGCGTCGGCGGTCTTCTCGCCCACCGACACGCCCACCGAGATGGCCATGCACCGCTCCCCGGCGGACCCATAGGCCGCGCCGATCAGCGACTCCACCGCCTGGTCCATGTCGGCATCCGGCATCACCACCATATGGTTCTTGGCGCCCCCCAGGGCCTGCACCCGCTTGCCGTGGGCGGAGCCCTGGCTATAGATGTACTCCGCGATCGGCGTGGAGCCGACGAAACTCACCGCGCTGACCCGCGGGTCGGTAAGCAGGGTGTCCACCGCTTCCTTGTCGCCGTTGACCACGTTGAAAACGCCTTCCGGCAGGCCGGCCTCCGTCAGCAGCTCAGCCAGCAGCAGCGGCGCCGAAGGATCCTTCTCCGAAGGCTTGAGTACGAAGCTGTTGCCGCAGGCGATGGCCACCGGGAACATCCACATGGGCACCATGGCCGGGAAGTTGAACGGCGTGATCCCGGCGCACACGCCCACGGGCTGGCGCATGGACCAGCCGTCCACGTCCGTGCCGGTGTTCATGGAGTGCTCGCCCTTGAGCAGGTGCGGAATGCCGCAGGCGAACTCCACCACTTCCAGGCCCCGGATCACCTCGCCGCGGGCGTCGCTGAACACCTTGCCGTGCTCCCGGGTAATGGCCTCCGCGAGACGGTCCAGGTTGGCCTCCAGCAGCTCCTTGAAGCGAAACATGACCCGCGCCCGGCGCAGCGGCGGGGTCGCGGCCCAGCCGGTCAGCGCCGCCTCGGCGGCCGCAATGGCCTCACCGGTCTGCTCCGCGGAAGCGAGCGCCACTTCGGCGGTCTGCCGGCCCGTAGCCGGGTTGTAGACCGGCCCGCGGCGGCCTCCGCGGTCGGGGGCCCGGACGCCGTTGATCCAGTGGTGCAGCACTGTTTCGGTCTGTTCCCCGGCAACGGGGGAACGCTGTCCTATGCTCATCGGTCACTCTCCTCGCCGCAGCGGCGACGTGCGCTTGGCGGTGCGCGTGCGCGCTAATCGATTTCCGTGATCACGTCGTGCAGGATGTTGCAGATCTCGTCGATCTGCTCCCTTTCAATGATGAACGGCGGTCCCAGCTGTACGGTGTCCCCGCCGTAGCGCAGATACAGCCCCCGCTCCCAAGCCCGCATGGCGATCCGCCAGGGGCGGCGGAGCGGCTCGCCGGGCAGGGCCTCGATCTGAATCGCCGCGGCCATGCCCAGGTTGCGGATGTCCACTATGTGACGCAGCCCGCGCAGGCCATGCACCTGCTCCTCCAGGTACGGCGCCATCTCGGCGGCCCGCTGGCTCATCCGCTCGCCCTCGTAGATATCCATGGCCGCCAGTCCCGCGGCGCAGGCCACCGGATGGCCGGAGTACGTGTAGCCGTGGGGAAACTCCACCATGTATTCGGGACCGCCGGCCTCCATGAAAGTATGGTAGATATCGCCGCTGGCGACGACCGCGCCCATGGGCACGGTCCCGTTGGTCAGGTTCTTGGCCAGGGTGATCATGTCCGGGCGCACCCCGTACAGCTCGGTCCCGAACGGCGCACCGGTGCGGCCGAACCCGGTCAGTACCTCGTCCACGATGAGCAGGATCTCATGGCGGTCGCAGATCTCCCGCAGCCGCTTCAGGTAGCCGGCCGGCGGCACCACCACACCGCCGGAGCCGCTCATGGGCTCAACGATGACCGCGGCGATGGTGGACGCGTCGTGCAGCGCCACCAGTTGCTCCAGCTCGTCCGCCAGCTCCGCGCCGTGCTCGGGCACGCCGCGGGAAAAGCGGTTGTCCGGCAGCAGCGGGGCCGACAGGTGGTCGGCCTCCAGCAGGGTGCCGAAGTGCTTGCGGTTGCCGCCGATACCGCCGACGCTGGTGCCGCCCACGTTGACGCCGTGGTAGCCCTTGGCCCGGCCGATGAGCCGGGTCTTTTCCGCCCGGCCCCGGTGGCGCCAATAGGCCCGGGCCATCTTCAGCGCCGTGTCGGCGGCCTCGGACCCGGAATTGGTGAAGAACACGTGATCCAAACCGGCGGGGGTCAGCTCGCGCACCCGGTTGGCCAGCCGGAAGACGCCGGGGTGTCCGAACTGGAAGGCCGGCGCGTAGTCGAGCTCGCCGACGGCGCGGCCCACCGCTTCGGCGATCTCCGGACGGCCGTGGCCGAAGCTTGCGCACCACAGCCCCGACAGGCTGTCCAGGATCCGCCGGCCGTCGGCGCTGCGGTAGTAGCAGCCCTCTGCACCGATAATCATTCTCGGGTCCGCCTTGAACTGGCGGTTGCCCGAGAAAGGCATCCAGTAGGCGTCCAGCTCGGTCCGGGAAAGGCCGGCCGCGGCCGTGGGCTCCCATCCCTTTACGGGGGCAGTTTCCGCCATGGCTGTCTCCTCCACCCAGCGCGGTAAAAGGCAATACGTTAGCGCCGGTCTTTGTGTGATTAAATGACCCATTGTCCAAGTTCAGTTTCAGGATAAGGAAACATTTCGTGAATACGCTTCTCCGACTGGGCCAGGTCAGCGACAACGAGCTGCGGTTGCTGCGCATCTTCATGGCCGTGGTACGCAATGGCGGTCTGAGCGCGGCCGAGCTGGAGCTCAACATCGGCCGCTCCACCATCAGCCGCTATCTGAAGGACCTGGAGATCCGCCTGGGGGCCACGCTCTGCCACCGCGGCCGCTCCGGCTTCCGCCTGACCGAGGCGGGCGAGCGAGTGCACGCCGCGGCCCGGCAGCTGTTCGCCGCCATCGACTCTTTCCACATGGACGTCAGCGAGCTGCACGGGGAGCTCCGCGGCCGGCTGCGCCTGGCCTTCTTCGACAAGACCGTGACCAACCCCGAAGCGCGCCTGAGCGACGCCATCGCTCGATTCACCGATTACGCGCCGCGGGTCACCCTGGAGGTTCACGTGGAGCCCACCAACCTCATCGAGTCCGGGGTCATCGACGGGACCTTCCATCTGGGCATCATTCCCGCCCACCGGGACTCGCCCAGCCTGCACTACCAGGATCTGTTCCGGGAGCAGATGTACCTCTACTGCGGCGCCGGCCATCCCCTGTTCGCCCGCCCGGACGTCGGCGTCACCGACGCCGACGTCCGGGCCGCGCGCTTCGTGGGCATGGGCTTCCACTCCCCCAACATGCGCACTGCCCGGGAGCTGGGCCTCGCCCGCGGCGCCGAAGCCTTCGACCAGGAAGCGGTGGCGACGCTGATCCTCTCCGGGCGCTATGTCGGATTCCTGCCGGACCACTACGCGGCGGGCTTCGTCCAGGACGGACGGATGCGCAGTCTGCGGCCGCAGCGCTATCGCTACGTCTGCGAGTTCGCCGCGATCGTCCGCCAGTCACCGCCGCCCCCGCTGATCGTACACCGGTTCATGGAATGCCTCGCCGAAGGGCGCAGATAGATCGCGGCAGCCCGTTCAGCTCTCGTTCAGCGTCCCCCCCCTAGTCTGGCCCCGTGAGCCGGCCCAGCTGGCCGGCCCTGACATGCGGAGGCCTAACAATGCATATACGAACCCGAAAACTCGCCCTGCCCTTCATGCTGGCCGGGCTGCTGGCGCTGCCGGGCCTCGGTTGGGCGGCGGAGGTCGGTTCGCCGCGTGCCGACACCGCCCCGACGCTGGTCCACGGCGGCTACCGCGACGGTCACCGCCACGACCACGGCTATCGCGATGGTCACCGCCGCGGTCGTGGCCACCGCGGCTGGCACGGCCGGGACCACGACGGCCGCCGGTGGCGGCACGACCGCGGTCGGTGGAGTCACTGGGACCGCCACCATCGTCCTCCGGTCATTTGGCATCACCGTGACCGGCATCACCACGGCTATCCGCGCCATCCCCGCGGCCGGATAGACCTCCATTTCTGGCTCGGCGGCTACCGCTGAACGAGAAACCCAACGTGAGGAAATCGTCATGAATCGACTGCGCATCGCTGTTGCCGCCGCGGCACTGCTCGGCGCCGCCGTTTCCGTCCCGGCGCTGGCCGGCCACGAGGCCTTCGAGCGGGCCCGCGTCGTCGACGTTCAGCCCATTCGCGAGGTCGTCCGCTATCCGGTCAGCCGCCGCCAGTGCTGGACGGAAGAGGTCGAGGAGCACCAGGTACGGCGGGATATCGGCGGACGTACGCTGATCGGTGCCATTATCGGCGGGGTCGTGGGCAACCAGCTTGTCCGCCCCGGCGATCGGGGCACCCGGCATGTGGCCACCGCCGCAGGCGCCATCATCGGCGGTGCGGTGGGCAACGACCTGGAACGCGGCTACCGGGACGAGCCCCGCTGGCACGAACGCCGCCACTGTCGGGTCTCCGACGATTACCGGGAGGAAGAACACCTGGTGGGCTATCGCGTTACCTACCGCTATCACGGCCGCGTCTATACCTCGGACATGGATCACGATCCGGGACGCTTCGTTCAGGTGCGGGTGGATGTCTCCCCCGCGGAATAGGGACGGCGCGCATGCGGCAGAACACGGACAACCCGGCCGGCCGCGGCATTCCGGCCCGGTGCGCCCATTGCGCACCGGGCCGGGGACAGCACCGCCCGGCGGCGTGTAAACTCCGGGCATGGGGGCAATGTCACGCAAGCTCAAAGCATTCCTCGGCGGCCTGCTGTGCCTGCTACTGCTCGCCGGTCAGGGGTGGCCGCCGCCGGCGGCCGCCCGAGACGGCGTGCCGCCGCGCGGCGGCACGGCGCAGTCATCCGGCGTCAGCCTTGCCCAGGCGGTCGCGCAGGTCCGCCACCGCCTGGGCGGACGCATCCTGTCGGCCGAGACGGTCACCCGGGACGGGCACCGCATCCATCGCATCAAGGTGCTTACAAAAGACAACCGGGTACGCATCGTCGAAGTGGATGCCCGGACCGGTGACTGGCGCTGACCGCTACTCACAAACGCAGCCGGGAGAATCGCCGTGCGCGTGCTGATCGTCGAGGACGAACCGGCCCTCTGCGCCCAGATCCAGCGGCGGCTCGGCCGCGAAGACTGGCAGACCGATGCCAGCGGCGACGGCCGTGAGGGCCTGTACCTGGCCCGTGAATACCCTTTCGACGTGGCCATCGTCGACCTGGGCCTGCCGGGCCTCTCCGGCCTGGAGCTCATCGGCGCCCTGCGCGCCGAGGGCAGCGCCCTGCCCATCCTCGTGCTCACCGCCCGGAGCCGGTGGCAGGAACGGGTAGAAGGGCTCGAGGCCGGCGCCGACGACTACCTCGTCAAGCCTTTCCACGCCGAGGAGTTGGTGGCCCGCCTCAAAGCCCTGGCGCGACGGGCCGCCGGCAGCGGCAGCGGGCGCCTGGAGGCCGGCCCGCTGACCCTGGACCTGGACGCGCAGACAGTCAGCGTGGACGACGCGCCCGTCGAGCTGACCGGCTACGAGTACCGGCTGCTGGAATACCTGATCCGCCACCGCGGCGAGGTGGCTTCCAAGCAGACCCTGGCCGACTGGCTCTATCCCCACGACGAGGAGCGCGACAGCAACGTGATTGAGGTGCTGATCGGCCGTCTGCGTCGCAAGATCGACCCCGCCGGCACACTCCAGCCTATCGAAACCCTCCGCGGACGCGGCTACCGCCTGTCCCTGCCGCCGCGCAACCCATGAAATCGCTCAAGGCCAGGGCCGGGCTGGCGACGACGCTGGTGGTGGGCCTGTTCGTGGTGGTGACCGCGGTGGGACTGGATCAGGCGTTCCGGGAGAGCGCCTGGACCGCCCGTGCCGAGCGCCTGCGCGGGCAGCTCTACCTGCTGATGGGCGCCGCCGAAGTGGACGACAGGGGCGGGCTGACCATGCCGGCGTCGCTCCCCGAGCCCCGCCTTGAATCGCCCGACTCGGGCCTCTATGCCCGCGTCACGGGCGCCGGCGGGCGCACCTTGTGGCAGTCGCCTTCCGCCCTCGGCCGCAGCCTGCCGGCGCCCGACCCCGGCAGCGGGCTGCACCCGGTGCGCATCGACGGCGCTCCCCACTTCGCGCTGAGCATGCATATCGGCTGGGAGCTGCCCGACCGCGCCCTGCCGCTCACCTTCCAGGTGGTCGAAGACCGGTCCGGATTCGCCTCGGAGCTGGCGCATTTCCGCCGCAGTCTCTGGACCTACCTGGCCGGCGCTGCATTGCTGCTGCTGGTGCTGCAGGCACTGGCGCTGCGCTGGGGTCTGCGGCCGCTGCGGGCCGTGGAACGCGAGATCCAGGCCATCGAGCGCGGCCGGCGCGGCGCCGTCGAGGGCCGGTACCCGGCCGAGCTCGCCCGGCTCACCAGCAGCCTCAACGCCCTGCTGCGTCAGGAACACGCCCGGCAGACGCGCTACCGGAACGCCCTCGCGGACCTGGCCCACAGTCTCAAGACACCGCTGGCAGTGCTGCGGGGGAGCCTGGACAACCCGGACGACCAGGAAGCCGCTGCCGAGCAGATCGAACGCATGGAGCGGATCATCGGTTACCAGCTGCAGCGTGCCTCCGCCAGCGGCCACGCCGCCCTGGCGGCACCCGTGCCGCTGCGTCCGGCGATCGAACGGCTGGCGCGCAGCCTGGCCAAGGTATACGCGGGCCGCGCCGCCGAGCTCTCCATCGATGCAGAACCGGCGCTGGCGTTCCGCGGTGCCGAGGACGACCTGACCGAGATGCTGGGCAACCTCCTCGACAACGCTTTCAAGTGGTCGGGCGGCCGGGTTCACCTGGCCGCCTCGGCCGGGGAGCCCCTCGGCGAGATCAGTGTCGAGGACGACGGACCCGGTATACCCGACGACGAGGTGCCGACCATACTCAGCCGCGGCGGACGCCTGGACGAGGGCGTGCCGGGTCAGGGTATCGGCCTCGCCGTAGTGCGGGACATCGTCGAGGCTTACGGCGGCGCCCTGGAGATCGACCGTTCCCCCTTGGGCGGCCTGCGCGCCCGACTGCGCCTGCCGGGCCTGGAGCGGGTGCCGGCAGAGCGCTAGAACCTCTCAGCGCAAGACGGCCGCATCGATCGCCGCCCGGAAGAACTCGCCTTCGGCGTCGAAGCGAGGGCTCCCGAAATACCACCCCACCCTCACCCGGACCGGGATGGTGTAACCGTCGAAAGTCGCGGAGCGGTCCACGAATCCGCCGAACGTCTCGTAGCGGTAACCGCGGCCGTCCGGGTCGCCCCAGCGGGGAAACGCCAGGGACTCGACGGTGCCGTCGGCCGCGAGCGTCAGCGCAAGCTCCGTCGACTCGCCGAGCAGCGACAGCGCGGCCACCGCCGTATCGGCGTTGCCCGCTCGCCAGGCGATGCCGGGTGCCGCCAGCGCCGATGGCAGCCAGATACGCTCACCAAGCACGCGGCCGATGGCGGAGCGGGTAATGTCCGGCCCGGCAGCGCTCGCGACGGGCACCAGGCCCAGCAGCCGCCAGCGCATGGCGCCGCGGCCGTTCACCAGCCGATCGTAGCCCCGGACGGGCAGTCCCGCGACGCGCACCCGCGCCTGCCAGACCATCGTGCCGTCGGCCCGGATGACCTGTTCGGCCCGGAACCGGCACCACCCCTTCAACCGGATTTCCCCGTGCATGGAAAGCCGAACCGCGGAGGCCGGCGGCACACCCGGGGCCATGGCGCGGGTCAGATAACGGCGCGCCGGCTCCGGCAACCCCTCCGTATCGAGCGCGGACGGCGCGGCCGCCCCAGCGGACCGGGTCTCGCGCCACAGCCGATCGGGCAATCTCCAACCCATCCCCATGCTCCTTATCCTTCTCTCCCGGCATGCCGCGCGTTTTCACCGATGACCCGCCTGCGACGTCGTGGTACGGTTGCGTGCCGAAACCAGAACAGAGACCGTTCGGACCCCGTCGGCAGGCGGTATGCCGCCGGCGTCCGCCCCGGATCCCATGACCCCCGAACAAGCCTATCAGCGACTCGATTCGATCCGCTTCCGGAACCGCCGGGTGGCCGCCTCATGAACGCCTCCGATCCCGCCGCCTCCGCCTACGCACCCGCCCGGGGCGCGAGCTTCCAGTGGATCCGCTGGCGGCTCTACGCGGTGCTGGCGGCGTCCTTCTTCCTGGGCTTCTTCTACCGCATGGCCCCCGGCGTCGTGGCGGACGACCTGATGCGCGCCTTCGACACCACGGGCACCTCCCTGGGCGTGATGGTAGCCATGTATTTCTATATCTACACGGTCATGCAGGTGCCCGCCGGCGTCCTCGCCGATACCCTGGGGCCCCGCGCCAGCACCAGCCTCGGTGCCCTGCTGGCCGGCGGCGGCTCGGTGCTGTTCGGCCTGGCGCCCACGTTCGAAGTGGCGGCGACCGGGCGCTTTCTGATGGGCCTGGGGACGTCGACGATCTTCGTCGGGCTGCTGAAGATCAACACCACCTGGTTCCGCGACCGCAGCCAGGGAGCGGCCAACGGCCTGGCCATGCTGCTCGGCAATCTCGGCTCGGTGCTGGCCGCGAGCCCGTTCGCCGCCATGCTCGTCTTCATGACCTGGCGCACCGCCTTCGCCGGAGCGGGTGCGTTGTCGGTCGCCCTGGGGGCGCTGACCTGGCTCTTCGTCCGCGACCGGCCGGAGCGGGCGGGGTTCGCCATCGACCCGGAGCGACCCGTTGAGCGACCCACGGTGCAGGTCCACTGGCTGCGCAACCTGCGCGCGGTGATCGGCAACTTTCAGGTATGGGCGGGGCTGTGGGCGCAGTTCGGCATCGCCGGGGTGTTCTTCACGTTCGTCGGCCTCTGGGGCGTACCCCTGATGCAGCAGGGCTACGGACTGGGCAAGACCGCCGCGGCGCTGTATCCCACCGTGGCGGTGGTGGGCCTGGCTCTCGGGGCGCTGGGCTTCGGCTGGCTTTCCGACCGGGTGGGCCGCCGCAAGCCCTTCATCGTCGGCGGCCCGCTGGTGACCACACTGTTGTGGACGGCTTTCATCGCCGCGCCCTGGCAGCCCGGTTGGCAGGGCCTCAGCCTGTGCTTCCTGATAGGCCTGATCAGCTCCGCCACCAGCGTGGCGTACATCGCCGCCAAAGAGACCGTGCCACCCGGGCAGGCCGGAATGGCCATGGCCCTCGTCAACACCGGCGTCTTTCTGGGCGTCGCCCTGGGTCAGCCGGCCTTCGGCTGGATACTGGACCAGACCTGGGACGGAACAGTGATCGACGGCGTGCGCCATTACTCCCTGCACGCCTACCACCAGGCCTTGTGGCTGGCGGTGATACTGGGGACGCTGAGCGTGCTCGCCGCCCTGTTCACCCGGGAAACCTATTGCCGCAACCAGGCGGTCTGAGAGATGCCCCTCGCGGTCGATGCCTACGCGTCGCCGCCGCGGAGAACCGGAAACAGCAGGCAGACCGCCTCCTGGCGCGCGTGCACGGAGGCCGTGGCGGCACCCCCGATCTCGCGGCTGAGCGCAACCGCCGCCGCGGCGTGGTATCGATCACGCACAGGGAACCGACCACGATGCGCTTCACCGCCACCGGTCCCCCCAGATAGGCGCGCACGCCGTATTCGTCCACCAGATGTCTCGGCACGCGCTCGTCGCTGCCGGCGTCGTAAACTTCGAACGGCGCTCCGGCAGGCCGACTCCAGGTTCGACCTCGTCCATTCAGATCCACCTGCAGCCTCTGATACTGCAGGGATTTACGTGCAGACCCCGGTACTTGCAACCCCACCTTAGGTGGGGCTCCACTACGGCTCAGCCCACCGTTATCTCGCGATAGTCGTTCTCCGACGGCAACCCCGCCACGGCCCAGAACCGCCGCTCCGCCGGGTCGGCGATCACCGCGCCGCAGGTGGCCACGTGGGCCGGGGGTCTGCCCCGGTAACAGATCGCCTCCGGATCCCGGGTCACCGTCATCAGCCCCGGCACATCGTTGTCGTCGCGGTCGAGCAGCGCGGCCGCCCGGTCCAGGCGCGCCTCGGAGCTTGCCTGGGCCTCCGGATCCCGGGTTCGCTGCATCGCCCGGGTGGACTCGTACAGGCAATGATTGGTGTGCACCAGGGGGGCACCGTCCAGGGGGGTGACTGCATGCCGGGTGGCGGTCGCTTCGATATTGGCGCCCCGCCCCTCGCCGTCCAGCAGGAGATAGTTGTGCGCGCCCGCGAGCCGGGCGCCGGTGATGCAATCCAGGGCGTCTTCGAAACGGGTCTGCCGGAGCGCCTTGCGAACCACGAAATTCCAGGACACGCCGATGCGTCCATCCGCGCCGGAGAGGTTGTTGATGCCCACCGTGATGCCCGCGGCGTTCATGCCGATCATTCCCACGGCGCCCTTGCTCGTGAAGGTCACGAACGGCGGTGCATCCTCGGGCTCTCCCTGCAGCAGCACGGCGTGCTCGGCGGCCGACTCGTGCATGTCCCAAGTCTGGCCGAAAAGCGCCCGGCCGTCCCGGCAGCATCCCGCGGGGACCAGAAAGGCGGTGCAGTTGTCGCCGGCGGCCGGTGCCGGTCCGCCTGGAGCACCGTACAGGGTGTCCACCAGGTCGGTGAAGCCGCCCACCAGCAGCAGCTCCGCCAGTCCGAGCCCGGTGGCTTCCGCCATGCCTTCGAGTTCCAGCATGAGCTGTGGGGCGTAGCGGCGATGCGGCTCGACGCAGGCCTCGGCGAGCGCCATCACGTCGGCGCGGCCCAGCGTCCGTCCCGCCCAGTGCGGCTCGCCGGCGAGCTCGACCCGCTCCTCGGCGAAACGGCGGATGTCTTCGCGGAACCGCACTCCGTGGCCGCCGCCCAAGTCACGGGCACGGCCGCGGAGCCGCAGCAGCGGGATAAGGGAAGATTCGCGGACTGCGCGCTCTGGATGCATCACAAGCCTCGATCGGATGCGCCGAAAATGACGGGAAGCATGGACAACACCGCCACGCTCCCGCCCCTCCACTATAGCGCGCCGGCGTCTGCCTTTGCATGCCCGGCCGCCGCGGCAGTCAATCTCCGCCGCGTCCCACCGCCCGGCCCAGCCAGGCACGCGCAGCGCGGCCGCCCGGGATCCGCCTGAGCCCAGTCGACGCGCGGCGACGGACCTCCCCGGCGGCACCCCGGAGGCCGGGCTTGCGATTGAACGGCAGCCGCCGGAGATCCGGCCATAGGATCCGGATGAGGTCATCGGGCAGGCGCTGGCGGTATCGGTAGGCACGGGGAAGATCGAACATGAGGGAAAACGGCCGCCGGTCGGCCAGCGGCGTGACCCGCGCCGCCGACGCGTGCCCGTACTGCGCCGGGCCCGCCCAGCAGCCGAGACGCTGTTCCAGGTAAAGCAGATCGAGGATGTCGGCGCGCCGCCAGGCCGGCAGCTCCGACAGCCAGGCCTCGGCTGCCTCCACCAGGGCCGGAGCCCGGGGCAACCCCAGCCGCGAGACCGCCTCCTCCGGGTCCAGACCCTCGCAGTGCAGATCGTCCCGCCGCCAATAGTACGCACGGCCGACCTCGGCGCAGGTGCCGGGCAGCAAGACACGGCGCGGATCGAGCTGCTTCAGGGTCCGCACCGAGCGCCAGGTCCGCCCCGCCACGCAGTGCCCCACGCGCTGCTGCCAGCTTTCCAGCTCCGCGGTTTGGGGCTCCCGCCATGGCAGGACCCGATGATGAAGAGCACAGCGCCGCGCCAGCTCACCCGCCACGCGGCAGTCAAGCCGGGCGGCAGGGTCCGGAATGGCGGTGGTGAAGAACGCCACCCCCGAGGCATAGGGCCTTGCCGCCGCCAGCAGGGTGCGCGAGTCCCGCCCCGCGGTCAGGGACATCTGGATCGGGAACGCCTCGACCATGGCGCCGACGTTGTCACGCAGCTTCCGTGCGAAGCTCGTCAGGGTCTGCTCAACCTCATCTTCGCCTGCGGCCATGCCGTTCCGGTCGGGCCAGTGCCGGCGACACGCGAAATCCGCCAGATCCAGGTAGTGGTTGGGTAACAGCCGCCGGACCGAGGGGTACGGCGTCAGGCCGAATGGATGGAAGTGGCCGCGGCCGCGCACGTCCAGGTCCCGGCTGAGCGCCGCGGCCGGATTCAGGGCGCCGCGGACCAGCAGCGGGCTGGAACTCGCCCGTCCGCGTTTCGGGCAGTAAACGCTAGCCATCTGCCCCGCCGGGTCCAAGTACAGACGTTCGACCCCGCCGCCCGCGGCGACCGCGGCGAAGCGGCCCGACCGGGCGCCGTCGGCTGCGCGTCGGGCGGCGACGACAGACCGTTGAGGCAGTCCGCGTCACCACCGTCGCCGGAGGCTTGATCCGCGAGCCTCCGGGGCCCTGGCGCCTTTATTGCATACCAATTTTTTGCACAGTGGAGTCCCTGCCCCGTCGTAGGGCCATGCCGAAGGAGGTCGAGACCGTTCCATGCACGGACGCAGCGCAGAGCGGGTGGGCGCCATCGCGTTCCAGGCTGCCGTGGTCTTCCTGGCATTCGTCGGGGGCACGCTGGCGGCGGTGACCCATCTGTTTCCCTCCGGTTACGTGGAAAACGCGTACACGGCCGGCCGGGCACTTTACGAGAAATCGTTCAGCTACGTGGACCCCTACCGGACGGATCTCTGGACGAAGGCGGACCGCGGCGGCGACGGCGTGGTCGTGCCCGCGGCGTCCGGCGGAAACGGGGACCTCATTCTGTATACGTCCGGCGACGGCCCAGACGCGGTTCTCATCGACCGGAACGGCCGCCCGGTGCACCGGTGGCACAGGCCCTACAGCAGCGTCTGGGACGCGTCCGCGGCGGTGTCCGACCCGGTCCCGGACCGGCAGATCTATTTTCGCAAGGCCCATGCGTTTCCCGATGGCGACCTGCTGGCGCTCTATGAGAGCGTAGGGGATACGCCATACGGCTACGGTCTGGTCAGGCTGGACCGGCGATCACGGATTGTCTGGAAGAATCTCGATCACTTCCACCACGATTTCGACCTGGCGCCCGACGGCCGTGTCTTCGCGCTCACCCACGCGTTCCGCGACACCTTCCCGAACGGGCTCGACCACTTCCAGCTGCCCTTCCTGGAGGATTCTCTGGCCGTCCTGTCGCCGGATGGGCGCACCGTGAAGAAGATCTCCCTGCCCGACGCAATCGACCGCTCCGGCTACCGGCGGCTGCTGTGGCGCATCCCCTACTACAGCCTGGAGGACCCGCTGCACGCTAACAGCGTGGAGTACATCGACGCCCGCAAGGCGGCACGGCTGAAACCCAAGGTGCCCCAGGTGCGGGAAGGTCAGGTGCTGGTGTCGTTCCGGGAGCTGGCGGGCGGCACCGTGGCCCTGCTCGACCCGGACGACGGGCGCCTGGTCTGGGCCCTGCGCGGCCCCTGGTCCGCCCAGCACGACCCGGACGTCCTCGACAACGGCGACCTGCTGGTATTCGACAACCGCGGGCACTTCGGACCCGGCGGACAGTCCCGGATCGTAGAGGTCGACCCCTCGAACGGACGGGAGGTGTGGCACTACGCGGGCAGTGCCGCCGCGCCCTTCGAAAGCCTCATCCGCGGATCGCAGCAGCGGCTGCCCAACGGCAACACCCTCATCACCGAATCCGGCGCCGGCCGTCTGCTGGAGGTAGCGCCCGGGGGACGGACCGTCTGGGCATACGACAACCCGGTTCGCGGCGGGCCGGACAATGCCTTTCGTGCCATCGTCTGCTGGGGCGAACGGTACGCGCCCGACTACTTTGCCGCCGGATTCCTCTCTCCCCGAACCTCGACGCAGCAGGAGGCAAGCAACGCATGAAGCGTCCATTTCCACTCAAGCTGGCAACCCTGACACTCCTTCTGTTCGCTGCGCCGTCGGCGCTCGCCTATGTCGGTCCCGGGGCGGGCCTCAGTCTGCTCGGCGCCCTCTGGGGTCTGATCGTGGCGGTGGGCGCCGCGCTGGTCTTCGTCATCCTGTGGCCATTCCGCAGGCTGGTACGCCGGTTGCGGGCCAGGCGGGCCGCTGACGGCGATGCTCCGGCGCCGGCCGCGGGCGAGACCGGCTCCGAAGGGCAGGGCCCCGGGCGCTGACCGGGCCAGCCGCGCCGCACTTCAAACCGTCATGGGCCTTTTCGACGTCCCCGCCCCGCTCTTCCTGTGGCTGGATGGCGCCATGCGCCCGTTCCTGCCGGCGGCCGTCCGGCTGGCGGTCTGGGGCGTGGCCATCGGCGCGGTATCCATGTTGCTCTACGCCCGGATCTCCCCCCAAGCGCGGATCGCCGCCGGCAAGCTCGCCCTCGCCCGGGCCCGGCAGCGGCTAGATGACGCGTACGATGCCCCCATGGCGGACGCGTGGCCGCTTATCGGGTCGATGCTCGGCACCGCTCTCCGCCAGGTGCTGCGCGTGACGTGGCCCGCCGTGCTGGCGTCGTTGCCGCTGCTGGCGCTGCTGGTATGGCTGAGCGCGGCTTACGGCTATGCGCTTCCCCCACCGGGCGTCTCCCCCGCCGTGCAAGCGGCGCCGGCCACCCTGACCGCCCGCTGGCTCCCCGGCGACCCGGGGCAGTCCGGAACGGCGCCGCGGATCGTGGTCAGCAACCGTCGCGGAGAATCCGTGGCGGACCTGCCGGTCCGGACCGCGGTACCCACGATCCACAAGTACCGCTGGTGGAATGCGCTGTTCGGCAATCCCGCCGGCTATCTGCCGGCGGAGGCGCCCGTGGATAGCATCGCCATCGACCTGCCCGAGCCGGCTTATCTGAGCGTGGGTCCCCAGTGGCTGCGAGGCTGGGAGCCCGTCTTCTTTGGGATGCTGGTGCTGACCTCGATCGGGCTGAAGATCGTGCTTCGGATTCACTAGAGGACCGCGGGAATGGCCCAGGCCGGCAGTGCAAACGCCCGGAACGGATTCGAGGTCGACGGCTGGACGCACTTGCTGAGCGGCCTGATGAGCCGTCACCGCGACGCCTTCATCCGCCTGGGCAACCTGGAAACCCGCCTGCAGGGGGACGCGCTGGAAGACGTGACCGTCCGGCAACCGGTTTACGTCGCCGGCCTTGCGCGCTCGGGCAGCACGACGCTGCTGGAGATGCTGGCCTGGCACGGCGACGTGACGACCCACCGCTACCGCGACTTCCCGCTGCTGCATCTGCCCTATGCCTGGAACCGTTTCCTCGACTTCACGCCCAGAGCGTGCCGCGAGCCCGCCGAGCGGGCCCACGGCGACGGCATCCTGGTGACGCCGGAGAGCCCGGAGGCGTTCGAGGAGGTCCTCTGGATGAGCTTCTTCCCGGACCTGCACGATCCGTCGGTCAGCGCGGTGCTCGGCCGGGACGTACGTGCGCCGGCGTTCGAGGCCTTTTACCGGGACCACATCCGCAAGCTGCTCCTGCTGCGCGGCGGCCGCCGCTATGCCTCCAAGGGCAACTACAACGTCACCCGGCTCGGCTACCTCCAGCGGCTGTTCCCGGACGCCCGCTTGCTGATCCCGGTACGGGACCCGGTCTGGCACGTCGCCTCGATGATGAAACAGCACCGGCTGTTCTGCCGCGCGCAGGAGGGCAATCCCCGGGCTTCGGCCCATCTGCGGCGCGCGGGACACTTCGAGTTCGGAGCGGACCGCCGGCCAATAAACGTCGGTAACGCCGAAACAACGGCGGAGATCCTGTCCTACTGGGCGTCGGGTGACGAGGTGACCGGGTGGGCCCTGTACTGGCGGGACATCCACGCTTTTCTGGCGGATTGCCTCGACCGCGACGCGGACCTCAAGGCCGCGACCCTGGTGGTGCCGTTCGAATCGCTCTGCGCGGACCCGGCGGGCACCCTTGAGCGGATGCTGTCGCACTGCGGCCTGGAGCCGGACACGGGACTGCTGCAGCGGGCACGGGAACATGTCCGTTTCCCGGGCTACTACCAGCCCGGCTTCGATTCGAGCGAGCTGGAAGTCATCGAACGGCTGACGGCTGACGTAGCGGACCGCCTCGGCGTGCCCGTCGGCGGTGCCGATGTTGCCCTGCGTCAATAACGTTGCCTCGCGGCAAATTGTGCCCAATACGCTGATTTTACCTAGATAACGACCCTGCTCCCCGTCGGCCGTCGGCCTCCGGCGTCGTTCGGAAGAAACACCACCGTTCGTCCTCCCGGCCACTCCCGTCACCACCAGATTTTCCTTGAAACGGGCAGGATCAATTACTTACATAAACCTCGCCGCGCCTGGCATTAACTATGCTCGGAACCGCCTTGAGTCTTGCCCAACGACGGAGGACCCAGCATGAACCGCGGTACCGTGAAATACTGCCTTCTCGCTGCAGTACCAGTTCACGTTCAAGGAGGCCCACAACGCAGATGAACGCTTCGACAAGGGGTCCTGGACCTATGGCCTGGGTATCGGCTACAACTTCTGAGCGCAGGCGGCGCGCCCGGGCCCTCGCCGCCGGAGTGCGCGAACCGGGGACGGGGCGCGCGTCCCGTCCCCATGCCCGTACCGGCTCCAGGCAATGGTGTAACCAGCCGACATGAACGTTGTTCTGACCCGCCGCGAGCTGCTCGGAGCCTTGCTCGGAGCAGCGGCCGCGACCCCACTCCTCTCTCCCCTTGAGGCGGCAGCCGCATCGGGGCCCCGGCTCGGTCCGGCCGAGCCGTTCAGCTTCGACCGGCTGCGCGAGCGGGCCCGCCGGCTTGCCGGGCAGCCGTATCGGCCGCGCCCGCCCAGCCATCCGGAGCTGCTGCAATCCATCGACTACGACACGTACCAGAAGATCCAATTCCGGGACGCGAAAGCGCTTTGGCGTGACGCGGCCCAGCGGATGCCCGTGGAGTTCTTTCACCTGGGCCGCTACACGCAGCAGCCGGTGGTCATGCACGTGGTTCGCGACGGCAGGGCACGCCGAATCCGTTACTCTGCGGACCTGTTCGACTACTCGGGAACGGATCTGGGCGGGAGGGTTCCGGACGACCTGGGCTTCGCCGGCTTCCGCGTCATGAACCCTGCTTCCGAGAAAGGCGACTGGCTCAGCTTCATGGGAGCCAGCTATTTCCGCAGCGCGGGTCCCCTCAACCAGTACGGGCTCTCCGCGCGCGGGATCGCGGTCAACACGGCCGTCCCCGATCGCCGGGAGGAGTTCCCCCGCTTCGCGGCGCTGTGGCTGGAGCAGCCGCGCAGCGCGGAACACCGGATCACCGTATATGCCCTGCTTGACGGGCGGAGCGTGACCGGCGCCTACCGCTTCGACTGCCGGAAGGACGACGCGGTGGTGATGGACGTGCAGGCGGTGCTGTTCCAGCGGGAGGCCATCGAGCAGCTGGGACTCGCGCCGCTGACCAGCATGTACTGGTACAGCGAAACCAGCCGCCGGGTCGGCACGGACTGGCGTCCCGAAATCCACGACAGCGACGGGCTGGCGTTGTGGACCGGCGCGGGCGAGCGGATCTGGCGTCCGCTCAATGCGCCGCCGCAGGTTCAGACCAACGTGTTCGTGGACCACGACCCGCGCGGTTTCGGGCTCCTCCAACGCGACCGGGATTTCGATCACTACCAGGACGATGGCGTCTTCTACAACCGCCGGCCCAGCGTCTGGGTGGAGCCCAAGGGCGGCTGGGGCGACGGCGGCGTCCACTTGGTGGAAATGCCTACCGACGATGAGATCAACGACAACGTCATCGCGTTCTGGTCGCCGGCGAAAAAGGCCGACAGGGGCACCCGCTGGGACCTGGACTACCGGCTGTACTGGGTGGCCACGGAGCCCCATCCGCCGTCGGTGGGTCACACGGTAGCGACACGCATCGGCCGCTCCGGCGTGCCCGGACAGCACGCGGAGCGCGATCCCCACGGCCGCAAGTTCGTCATCGACTTCTCCGGCGGACCGCTCAGCGAGCTCGAGCAGCGCTACGACCTGAGCGTCGTTGCCACGACATCCCGCGGTCGGATCGACAACAGCCATGCGCTCAAGGTGGTCGGCACGGACCGCTGGCGCGCGTCGTTCGACCTGCACGCCGAGGGCCGGGAACCGATCGACCTGCGCTGCTACCTCCGTCTGGGAGACCGCACGCTCACCGAAACCTGGCTCTACCAGTATTTCCCGGGCACCTACGGAATACCGTGGCCGTAGCTGCCGCCGCCGGGCAGCCGGTGGAGCGGCCGTACCGCAGGCTGGTCTACCGCAAAGGCTCGCGGCTGCGGTCCTGCATGAACCATAGCGCCACGGCTGAAACGATCGCCGCCAGCGCGAGATATCCGCCCGGAGCGCCGTCCATGCCGGTTACAGAGATCAGCCATGTAGCAGCCATGGGCGCCGTACCGCCAGCAACGCCCAGCCCCAGGTTGTAGGCCAGCGAATAGCCCGTCAGGCGGTCGGCCACCGGGAACAGCTCCACCAGCATGGCCGGGGCCACACCGAGCGGCACGGCAACCAGGGCCGACAACACGATCTGAGCGATTGCCAGGCCGGCGAGATCCTCACGGGCGAGCAGCAGCAGCCCCCAGGAGCAGACGGCCGTCAGCAGGAACCCCGCCAACAGCACGGTGCGACGCCGTATCCAAGGAGCGGTGAGGTCTCGACCATGTATGTGACCGAGCCGCTGAACTCGCCGCCCACGGACATCCGCTGGAGCAGCCGGACCGCGACCAGCAGTATCGGGCTCCAGATCCCCGCCGTGGCGTGAGTCGGGAGGATGCCGAGGAGAAACGTTGCCGTGCCCATCGTGACGATCGAAATGCGCAGTACCGCTCCCCGGCCGACCCGATCGCCGATGAAGCCGAAGATCACGCCCCCTATCGGCCGCATGACGAAACCGGCCGCGAATACACCGAAGGTGGCGATGAGCGAGGCAACGCTGTTATCGGAGGGAAAGAACAGCTGCGAGATGACGGGCGCGAAGAAGCCATAGAGCGCGAAGTCGTACCACTCCATGACGTTGCCGACCGTTCCCCCGACGACCGTCTTCGGGGTATGGCGGCTGCCGCGGTATGCCTCCGTCCGGGATATGCCGCCGTCGGCGGTCTGCTTTTGACTCATTGCACCTCCCAATGCTTGCGGGAAGACTCAGTCGGCGACGCGTCGACGGCGTCCGTCCGCCGGAGGTTGACGGGGGATGCCCCTCAAGGGGGCCCGGAGGCTCCGGGCGAAAAGGCAAAGTAGCCGAGCAGGACCAGACGTCGCTGGACCGTTCGCCGGCCCGGGAAGCTCCCGGCCGGCAGACTGACGCGATACGGCCTGCGCGCTGCAGGCAGCCCCAATGCCCTCAGGGCCAAGCGATAAACATGGGCAAAAACATGAGGCCTATGCCGGCCGCACTCAATACGTAGTGGTTACCGATGAAGTAGGGGATCACCATCAGGCCGACACCGGCGGCAAGCGACACAGCGTTGCCCTGGCGCTTGCCGTAAACGAAATAGCCGAGGCCGATCGAGCCGAGCAGCACGGCCAGCAGCAGGGAAGCGGTATCACCCATTGTTCCAGTATCCTATGCTCGGAGGGGCGCGAAGCCCTTTCCATCCGCCCGTGAGCGGCGCTATCCGCGCCCCATTTCCGCGTGACAGGCCATTGAAGGGGCCGTGAACGGACTCGAACAACGCGCCCGAATGGCGCGCCGCGTCCGACCGCTCCGCGAAGACGGCGCGGGCGTGATCCTTCAGCCAGCGATTGTAGCGCGCGGATCGCCGAAATCCTTGACCGTCGAACATTTCCCCGGCTCCTTCCGTCGGCCTATCTCTGCGGGCCGCCGCCCATGGTCTACGCCGGTATCGAGCGGCTGCGGGGCGCCGGGGTGCCCGGCGATATGATCCGCTACGACGCATTCCTCGACAGCCGCCGGTGTCAGCCAACCGAAGCCGCCGGGCCGGCCAGGGCTCCCTGACCGCTTCCCGCGCGGCGCCGTGCCGTTGAGCGTCTGCCGCCGGTCCATGGAACGGCGCGAAGTACCCGGACGAGTGTTCACCGGTGCGGCCTTCGGACTATGATGAGGTGGGTGAAATGCCCATGCGGAGGAGCCTGGACGCGCCCTATGCCAACAAGAAGAACGCTGTCGCCCGGCTACCGGTTCGGGATCGTGCTGGCCGCGCTGCTGGTTCTGACCCCCCCGCCGCAAGCGGTGATGGCGGCGCAGAGCGCAGAAGACGCAATCCAATGGAAAGACTGGCCCAAGGACTATCCGAGCTTCGACTACAGCGAGAAGGAGCTCGAGCAGTCCTGGGACGCGCTGCACCGGCGCGATCAGGTCCCTTTCCCCGATGCCGACTTCGTCCGCCGCGTCAGCGACGGTCCCGTGGCTGATCCCGCGGCGGTCGCGGCGGCGCTGCGAAAGGGCTGGCGCCGCTTCCACGGCGGTCATTTCGAGGACGCGTATCGGATCGGCCGCGCTCAGGGAGCCGCCGGCCTGTTCCTTGCCGGGCGGGCCAAGCTGGATTACGCGGTCAACATAATCGACGAGATCGACGCCCGCCGCCGGGCGCTGCACGATCTCGTCGAGGAGATCGCTTCCGGTACGGAAAACATGCACCGCAAGCCATTTTACTGGGAGCTCACCGGGCTCGCCATCATCTACGGCCAATACGGACGAACCCTGTCCACCGCCCAGGCCGTCAACGCCGACATCTCGGACAAGATTCAGCACTACCTGAAGAAATCGCTGGCCGAATCCGACTTCCAGCCCGCGGCGCACGCCTTGTACGGCGCCTACAATGCCGACATAGTAGACCGCTTGGGCGGCATGATGGCCCGTATGTTCTATGGCGCCAGCCGCAAGAGAGCCGTCGCCCAGTTCGAGAAGGCGATCAAGCAGGCCCCCGAGCTGATCCAGGTTCGGGTGGAGTACGCCCACTCCCTGCTGCAGCTCTGGGGCAAGGACCGCGCCGACAAGGCCATAGCGCTGCTGAACAAGGCGCTGTCCATCAAACCGAAGGATGCGGAGGACTATCTGGAGCAGTTGCGGGCGCGGAAGCTGCTCAAGCAGTGGCGCAGCGAACACGGCGGCGAGTCGGAATGACGCCGGTCGTCGCGATGCCCGGGGCGGCATACCTCCGTACCGGAGACCGTTGCCGTGCACGAGCCACTGATCGCGGAAATCGGCCTTGACGACTCCCCGCCCTCGCGGCGCCCGAAGCGGGACAGGACGCCAGCCCCGGACTACAGGCAGGACCGGCGGCCGCGGGGCCACGTTTACAGCGGCGCTGGCTGCTTCGTGTACGTGGGGTATCTGCCGCCGCTCAAACCGCGCCGGCACCCGGCCGTCGGGCGCTATCTGAGCCTGCAGGGCGCGGTTCGCGCCTGGGGCAGTGACGGGCGGCTGGTTGCTGAAACCGACAATCTGCTGGTGCCGCCGGTGAAGCCGCCCGGGCGGACTGAAAAAGGGCGAAGGCGTCTGCCCCGGGAGGGGAAGGGAGTTCGACGGGACAGACGCCTTCAATGGGGCCGCCAGCCAACTGCTTCGACCGGCTGCCGGGAGGGATGAGACTGCCGTCGGAGCGGATGATCGCGGGCAAGCTTGGCCTGTCCCGGGGTACGGTCTGCTCCGTGCTCGAGCAGCTCAAGATTGAAGGGCTGATCGTCACCCGGCAACGCTCCGGCCGCTATGTCGCCGAAGGCGTGGCCGAGCCCGCTGCCGCCGGCCGCCGTACCGATTACCCGGCGCCACGCCTGGCCCGGCGTGCCGATGCGCTGCAGGCCGAGCCCGTGGTGGCAGTGAACACGGAGCGGGCCGGTGCGGCGTTTCAGCCCTTTGCCGCGCCCCTGCACTGCTTTCCGCACCGGTCCTGGCTGCACGCCATCTACAGGGCCCGCTCCCGCGAGTTCCCGGGACACATCGCCCACGCCGACCCGCTTGGCTATCGCCCGCTGCGAAAGGCCATCGCCGGACACATCGGGCTCGCCCGGGGCATCAGCACCGATCCCGAACGGATCGCCATCGTGCCCAGCACCCAGGGCGCATTCGATTTGCTGGCAAGGCTGTTGCTCGACCCCGGCGAGGTGGCGGCGGTGGAGCGTCCTGGGAACCCGGTGGCGGCGGCGCTGCTGGAGGCGGCGGACGTGCAGGTCGCTCCCCTCAATGTCGACGAGCAGGGGCTGGACCCGACGGACCTCGAGCGGCAATCCCCACGGCTGATCTACGCCACGCCCACCCACCAGCTGCCGCTGGGCGTGACGCTCTGTCCGCCGCGGCGCCATCGACGGATCGCGCCCGGGACTGCACCTGGGTTTCGCGGGGGCCAATCCGATGCAGATCCTCGAGGCCATGCAGCGCGCCGGCCACGCCCTGAAACGGCTTGTCGGGCGCTCGGACGACGTGGCTGAGACACCCGTCGCGCTGCTGGACGCTCGGGGCACGGGCCGGGTTGGCCCGGCAGGCGATTGACGGGGGTATGAGGTGCGAGTAATCGCGGCCCATGGCCGCGAACGAAGTGGCGGGCGCCGTAACCCGGAACCCGCCGCTGTTTTCAGTCGCCCCGCAGCTTCGCTTTCAACTCCCGCCGCCGGGCGTGGAGCACCGGCTCGGTGTAGCCGCTGGGCTGCTCGGTGCCCTTCAGCACCAGGTCGCAGGCGGCCTGGAACGCCACGCTGTCGTCATAGTTCGGGGCCATGGGCCGATAGCTCGGGTCGCCCTGATTCTGGCGATCCACCACCTGCGCCATGCGCTTCATGGTGTCCATCACCTGCTCCCGGGAACAGACGCCGTGGCGCAGCCAGTTGGCCATGTGCTGGCTGGAAATGCGGCAGGTGGCGCGGTCCTCCATCAGGCCCACGTCGTTGATGTCCGGCACCTTGGAGCAGCCGACACCCTGGCCGACCCAGCGCACCACGTAGCCGAGGATGCCCTGGGCATTGTTGTCGAGCTCCTGCTGGATCTCATCCGCTGACCAGTCGGCCCTGTCCACCACCGGGATGGTCAGCAGGTCGTCCAGGCTGGCACGGCCGCGGCTGGCCAGCTTCTCCTGAACCTCGCTCACGTTGACCCGGTGATAGTGGATGGCGTGCAGGGTGGCCGCCGTGGGTGACGGGACCCAGGCGCAGTTGGCGCCGGCCTCGGGATGGGCCTGCTTGGTCTCCATCATTTCCTTCATCAGGTCCGGCTTGGGGTACATGCCCTTGCCGATCTGGGCGTGACCGCGCAGGCCGCATTCCAGGCCCACGTCCACGTTCCAGTCCTCGTAGGCCTTGATCCAGGGCTGGCTCTTCATGTCCCCCTTGCGGACCATGGGCCCCAACTCCATGGAGGTGTGGATCTCGTCGCCGGTGCGGTCCAGGAAGCCCGTGTTGATGAAGATCACCCGCTCCTTCGCCTGGCGGATGCACTCCTTCAGGTTCACCGTGGTACGGCGCTCCTCGTCCATGATGCCGACCTTGAGCGTGTTGCGCACCAGTCCCAGGGCGTCCTCCACCCGGGAGAAGAGCTCCACGGTGAACGCGACTTCCTCGGGGCCGTGCATCTTCGGCTTGACGATGTAGACGCTCCCGGTTTTGGAGTTGACCGCCGAGCCGGTGCGCTTGATGTCGTGCACGGCGATCAGAGAGGTCATCATGCCGTCCAGGATGCCCTCGGGGATCTCGTTGCCCTGGCCGTCCAGCACCGCCGGGGTGGTCATCAGATGGCCCACGTTGCGCACCAGCATCAGGCTGCGGCCCGGCAGGGTCAGCGTGCCGCCGTCCGGCTTCGTGTAGCTGCGGTCGCCGTGCATGCGCCGGGTCATCATCTTGCCGCCCTTCTCGAAGGTCTCCTCCAGGTCGCCCTTCATCAGGCCCAGCCAGTTACGGTAGACGAGCACCTTGTCCTCGGCATCGACCGCGGCGACGGAGTCCTCGCAGTCCTGGATGGTGGTGACCGCCGCCTCCAGCACCACGTCCTTCACGCCGGCGGGATGATCCTTGCCAATGGGGTGATCGCGATCGATCTGGATTTCGGCGTGGAGGCCGTTGTTCTCGACCAGGAGGGCATGGGGCTCGGCCTCGGCGCCGTTGTAGCCGGCCAACTGCGACGGGTCCTTGAGCCCGGTCTCGCCGCTGCCCGTGGCCGCCGCCAGCACCTTGCGCCCGCCCTCGTCCTTGATGCGGTAGGCGGTGACGTCCTTATGGCTGCCGTCGGCCAGCGGGGCAATCTCGTCGAGCACGGCATCCGAGTGCTCCATGACCTTCTTGCCGCGCGCCGGGTTATAGCTGCTGCCCTTCTCCGCGCCGTCGGTCTCGGGGATGATGTCGGTGCCGTAGAAGGCGTCGTACAGGCTGCCCCAGCGCGCGTTG
>Ga0102944_1000345_pt1 | contig 36511 bp, 30 predicted proteins | sample SalPonD_shore_MG_FD_78172 | JGI IMG/M metagenome (GOLD analysis project Ga0102944, IMG submission 78172) | Salt pond soil microbial communities from South San Francisco under conditions of wetland restoration - Salt Pond MetaG... | ecosystem: Environmental > Aquatic > Marine > Intertidal zone >... | reverse complement strand
TTCCACCACAGGATCAGCAGCGGCAGCAGGGTCAGGGCGCCGAGCAGGGCCAGCAGCATGGCCAGGGCCGTGAGCAGGCCGAAGTAGATGGTGGGAATGAAATTCGACAGCACCAGGATGGAGAAACCGACCATGATGGTCAGGGAAGTATAGAAGGCAGCACTGCCGACATTGGCATGGCAGTAGTGCAATGTGGCGGCGTAATCATGGTGATGGCGCGGCAGTTCCTCGCCGAAGCGGTGTATGTAGTGGATACCGTCATCGACGGCGATGCCGATGGTGATGGCCGCGATGGTGATGGTCATCATGTCCAGGGGAATACCGGCCAGGCCCATGAGCCCCAGGATCGCCACCGCCGCCAGGATGTTGGGAACAATGCCGATCAGGGCCAGCTTCCAGGACCGGAACAACAGCAACAGCATCAGGGCGATGCCCAGCATGACGATGCCCAGGGTAAGGATCTGCGAATGAAACAGGCTCTGCAGCATGTTGTTGTAAAGGACCAGCAGGCCGGTCAGCTCGAACTGGTTCGGTGACAGATGGAATTTCGTCTGCAGGTCGTGCCGGATCTTGTGCAGCAGTGCGTTGCGGTGCAGATCGGGCATGGAATCCTTGACGCGCATGGCGATGCGCGCCTGGTCGTGCTTGATGTTCACATAGGGATGGATCAGTTTCTGTTTCAGCGCTGCGGGAAGCTGTTTATACAGGATATTCAGCTCGAAGGCGTTGAAATCCTTGCTCTGCACCAGTTGCTCCGCCACCCGCACCGTCGAGGCCAGGGACAGAACCTTGCCGATGGCGGGAATACTGTTCAGGTAATCATGCACGTGCTTGATCAGATCGACTTTCTCCTGGGTAAACCAGTAGTCCGCCTTGTTAACCTTTACGTTGCCGAACACCGCGTTGAAATCGTCGTCGCCGCTGCCGCCGGAGGCGCCGGACTTCTGCCCGGATGCAGCGCCGCGGTTCAGGCTGCCGCTCTTGAAGTTGATCAGGACATCCAGGGTGGTCGTCCCACCCAGCTTCTGGTCGATGAGTTTCAGGCCCTGGTAGATCTCCGTGTTCTTGCTGAAATAATTGATGAAGCTGTTCTCCACCCGCAGCTGCGTCATGCCGTAGAGGCTGATGCCGGCCACGATGACCGCGATCCAGAATACCGCGGCGCCCCGATGTTCGGTCAGTGACGCCAGGGCGGCGGTGAACCGGTTCCGTTCCCTGCCTGCGACCACAGGCGGCGGCGGGCGCAGCAGCATGAGCACGCAGGGGAAAAGCAGGAAGGAGGTCAGGAAGGCGACCCCCAGGCCGATGGTCATCATCCAGCCGAAGTCAATGACGGGCTTGATATTGCTGAACACCAGGGAACAGAAACCGATCATGGTCGTCAGGGCGGTATACAGCGACGGCCACACCATCTTGCGCATGGTTTCCGAAACCAGCCAGTGCTGTTCCTGGTCCGGGTAATCACGACGCAACTGCCGGTAGCGCACCACCAGGTGGATGTTCAGGGACATGGTCAGGATCAGCATCAGGGAGATGAAGTTGGACGAAATCACGGTCACGTCCCAGCCGACGAATCCCAGCAGCCCCACCATCAGCAGCCCCGAAAAGGCGCAGCTGAGCAACGGCAGCACCACCCAGCGCGGGCGCCGGAAGATGATGGACAGCATCACCACCATGAACACAAACACGCCCAGGCCGAAATCGACCAGGTCGTTCTTGATGAACCGGATCATGTCGTTGGCGATCATGGGCACGCCGCCCAGGTGCAGGGAACCGTACTGCTCGTAGTGCGACATAATCTGGCGAACATCTCCAATCAGCCGGTGATCCTGCGCGGTGATGGTCTCTTTCAACGCCTCGTAACGCCGGTTGATGCGGTCCAGCTGGGCCGCCTCCTGCTCACTCAGACCACTGGCGTACTTCTTGGCAATCAGCTTGCTGCGCCGTACCTGCAGTTGCCTGTATTCAGGGTGTTTCTGCAGGTCCAGCTTCAGTGCCGTGACCGTCCCGTCACGACTGATGATGAGGCGGCTGTAGAGCGGACTGTGCGTCAGCTCCCGGCGCGCCTTGTCCAGGTCCACGTCCTTGTCCATGAGCGTGCGCGTATTCTTGGCGAGATCCATCAGGCCACCCTTGACCACCGTCAGCAGGGGAACATCGACAATGGAAGTAACCGAGGCGATATGATTGACCTGTTTCAGATCGTCCCGCAGGTGGGCGATGATGTTGATGTTCTTCCGGGTAAACAGGTCACCACTGGGCTGGAAGGTGACGAACAGGAAGTCACCACTGCCGTAGCGTTCATTGACCTGGCGGGTCTGGCGCAGCGCGGTGTCGTTTTCCAGCAGCAGGGAATCCGCCGAGGCATCCAGTCTGAAGTCATTGGCGTAATAGACGAAAAAAGCGAAAACGCACAGCAGGAAGAACAGCACCGCCAGCGGCCGTCCCAGGATCAGTTCGTCATACAGCTTTGCCAGGTATGTTCTCATTATGATTGTTTTCCTGATGGAGATATCACGCAGCCAACGGCGCGTGTATGTCGACTGATCGACTTCAGCGGCAGGCCGACCCGGATAGTCGTGCACAAGACCGGAAGGCTCTTATTATTATTGAATGTAGCCGGATTATAAAGAGGCGGTGACGCCGCGTCCGGCATGATCCCGCACAATTGCCGCATAACGGATAAGAATACCGGCCGATTATGCTTACCATCGGCATTAATTTCTGCTATTCATAACATATAGACCCGAAAGGCAGTCGGTCCTACATTGCCCGACCGCAGTCGGGCGGGCATATTCTGGATAAGGAGAGAATCATGCGCAGACTACTTCTGTCGATCCTGTTCCTGCTGGCGGCGGGAGCCGTCATGGCGGAGACACCCGCGCCGGCGGGCGCCGAGGCCTATATTATTTCACCGGCCAACGGCGAGACGGTGCACAATCCCGTGACCGTACGTTTCGGTCTGAAAAACATGGGCGTCGCCCCGGCAGGCGTGGATATAAAAAATACCGGCCATCACCACCTGCTCATCGACACCGTGCCGCCGCCGGCGGGGGAACCCATCCCCGCCGATGACAACCACCGGCACTTCGGAGGCGGCCAGACCGAGACCACTCTCAATCTGGCGCCGGGCAAACACACCCTGCAGCTGCTGCTGGGAGACAGGAATCACGTTCCCCACACGCCTCCGGTGATATCCAGGCCTGTCACCATAATTGTGGAATAGGCGGCTGCGCCGTCAGGCTTCGACGGCTTTGTTTTCCAGGATTTCGATCTTGTAGCCGTCCGGATCCTCAACAAAGGCGAGATTGACACTGCCGCCTTTCATGGGGCCGGGCTCCCGGACGATGGTGCCGCCGCGCTGGCGGATCTCGTCGCAGGTGGCGTAGACGTCATCCACGCCGATGGCAATGTGGCCGTAACCCTCTCCCAGATCGTAATGATCCGTGTCCCAGTTCCAGGTCAGCTCCAGTACCGTGGAATCCTTCTCGTCACCGTAACCGACGAAGGCGAGGGTGAAGCGGCCGGCGGGGACTTCGAACTCGCGCAGCAGCTTCATGCCCAGAACGTCGATGTAAAATGCCTTGGACTTTTCCAGGTCGCCAACCCGAAGCATGGTATGCAGTAAACGCATGGCTACCTCCTGTTGCAACTTGCTTGAAATTCTCCGGATAGCGCGCGCCGCCGCCATCCGATTCTCTCTGCCGGCAGTATATCAGGCCCCGGCACGCCGGCCGTTTACCCGCCCGCGCCGGCGGGCAGCCCCGCCAGCAGTTTCTCCAGCGCCGGCTCCGGCAGGCGCAGGCCGAAATGCCGCTCCAGAGCCGCAGCGTAGTCCCGATCGCTGTCCAGGTGCCGCGTCTTCACGCTGCCGTCCTCGCTGACGTCCAGTTCCCGATCCAGCAGGGTCACCCGGCCGGTACTTGTGGCGAGTGACGCCAGCCGGTGGCGGGTAAAACGGGATTGCGGCGAAGTCTGATGCATGCGACACATGGCGTCAAACTCGCGCAGGTGCCTGGCCGCGGTATCGAAGCGGAAGCGCGGCCGCCAGTCCCCGCCGGGCTCGCGATAATACAGGGCGTGACCGGACGGATGGGCGCGGACCTCGTAGTCGATGTCCTCGTCCCGCGCCCGGCCGCCGTCCAGGCGCAGGGGCTGCCGGCAGGACTGGCCGTTACCCACGTCCACCAGATAGTCCTGCTCTCCCAGCCTGACCCGCAGCACCAGGTGACCGAAATCCAGCGGCAGCGAACGGTCCAGCAGCATGGCCGCCGCCAGGTAGTCCACCTCGAAACCCAGGGCTTCGAGCATGGCGTGAAACAGGCCGTTGCATTCATAGCAGAAACCGCCGCGCCGCTCCTCCACGATCTTGGTGTAGAAGCGTTCCGTCTCCAGCACGATGGGCCGGCCGATATGGATATCCAGGTTTTCAAAGGGTACGTGCAGGAGAAAGGCGCGCTGCAGGGCGGCCAGGGTCGCGAGATCCGCGCTGCGCGGGCCGGCATAGCCGACGCGGTCAAGACAACGTTCCAGATCCATTAAGAAAAGTTATAACTTACAAGTTACAAGTCACAACTCAAAGGCACTTTGCCACGAGTTATTCTCTGCAAGCTCCGAATCCCGAGCCCCGAGACCCTGATCCCTAGTCCCCGATCCCTGGATTCGGCAGTTCAATGTCCCCGGACAGGATCCGCGCCAGGGTTTCCACGTAGGTCTCGTGCTCCACGGCAAGGACCCGGTCCGCCAGGGAACGCACCGTGTCCCCGGTCCGTACCGGTACCTTGCGCTGTGCCAGCACCTGTCCGGCGTCGTATTCCTCGGTGACCAGGTGCACGGTCACGCCGGTCTCCGCATCTCCGGCGGCGATCACGGCTTCGTGAATGCGATCGCCGTACATGCCCCTGCCGCCGTATTTGGGCAGCAGGGAGGGATGGATGTTGACGATGCGGCCGCGGAATCTGCCCAGGGTGCGCGGTCCCAGGCGCTTCATGTAGCCGGCCAGCACCACCAGATCCACGCGGTGTCGCACCAGGGTATCGCAAATGGCGCGATCCAGATTGTCCGCGTCGGGGAAAGTGCGGCTGCTGATGTGATAGGCGGGAATACCCTCGTTTTCGGCGCGCTCCAGCGCGCCCGAATCGCCGTTGTTGCTGATCACCACCACCGGTTTCGCGTCCAGCCGGCCATGGCGGCAGGCGTTGATTACGCTTTGCATGTTGGTGCCCCGGTGGGAGGCGAGAAACCCCAGCCGTTCGTACTTCATATCATTCCTTCACCATTTGAAAACCCAGCGCGTGCAGCCTGCGTACCAGTCTGTCCGGGCAATGCTCCGCATTCACCCGCAAGGCGGGAAATTCGCGGCGCAGCGGATAGCGATTGCGCAAGTCCTCGAAGAAACCGCCGCGCCGGTCTTCCTGCAGATCAAGTATACGCATCAGCGAGGCGCTGTCACGGCGCACATCATAACTGCCCAGCACCGCCGCGGTGACGGCATCCGTATCGTCCTCCGGGCCGGTCAGCCGCAGAGTGCCGCCGCCGTGGTCCGGCAGCGACGGCGCGGCCGGCTCGCCGCCCGCTGCGCCGAGAAACGCGCGCACCGCTGCGTGCACCATGCACGTGCCGCGCAGCTTGGCATCCGTGCTGTAGCCGGCGATATGCGACGTACCCAGGCGCACCCGGGACAGCAGCGCGGTATTGATATCCGGCTCACCGCGCCAGACATCCAGTACTGCCGCGGCCCGCGGCCGGGCCTCGAGAAAGGCGGCCAGGGCTGCTTCGTCGACCACCTCCCCGCGTGAAGTGTTGATAAGGATGACACCGGGATCCAGGCTGTGGAGGAATACCGCGTCCACCAGGTCCCGGGTAGGGTGCTCACCGTCCCGTACCAGGGGTACATGCAGGCTGATGATGTCCGCCCCGCGCAGCGCGTCGAGGGTCTGCCAGGCACGCTCCCGGGGGTACTGCCGGGCCCGCGGCGGATCGTTGACCAGGCAGGTGATGCCGCAGGCCTCGAGCAGGTCCACCACCATGGCACCCACGTGGCCGCAGCCGATGATACCGGCGCGCCGGCCGCGCAGCGCAAAACCGTCCTCCCGGGCCAGGACGCAGAGGCAGCTGAGCACGTATTCCGCCACGGAGCGGGCATTGCAGCCGGGCGCCGCCGCGAAGCCGACGCCGGCGGCGGCCAGATAGTCCTGATCCACGTGATCGGTGCCGCTGGTGGCGGAGGCCACGAAACGCACGCGGCTGCCCTCGAGCAGGCCGCGGTTGATACGTGTCACCGTGCGCACCACCAGAATATCGGCATCCCGCACCGCTGCCGCGTCAATCTCCCGCCCGGGCAGGGCGACAACCTCCCCCAGGGAGGCGAAATAGTATTCACCCCAGGGGATGGCGGCGTCTATGACGATCTTCATGCTTCCGGCTCCGTGCCTTCGGATAGATAATCAAGAATAGCCACAGAGGAACACTGAGAAATGAAAGTGAATGGTGAATAGTAAATAGTGAATAGAAAAAAATATTCACTCCTGCCGGGAAGCCTGTGGTTAACCAGACGCCGTGTGCGCGGCATTTATCCGGTATCCAGATACCGTTTATCGAAGACGGTGTACCGGATAATCTCCCATGCAGGTTAAGGCGTGTCGATAGTGATGTTACTATTCACCATTTACTAATCACTATTCACTGCCGTTAGCCTCAGGGACGGCTTTCCTGCTCCGCACCTTCTTTCTTGACCGGCATCAGATCCTCGCGGCTGATCCCTAAGGCCAGGGTTACCGGGCTGGCGATATAGATGGAGGAATAAGTACCGACGACGATGCCCACGATCAGGGCCGTGGCGAAGCCGTGGATGATTTTGCCGCCATAGAAGAACAGGGCCAGGACCACCAGCAGGGTCGCGAACGAGGTCATGATGGTGCGGCTCAGGGTCTGGTTCAGGGAAATGTTGAACACCTCTATCGGACTGGTTTTCCTGATCTTGTGGAAGTTCTCGCGCACCCGGTCGAAGACGACGATGGTGTCGTTAAGGGAATAACCGATGACCGCCAGCACCGCGGCCAAAACGGTGAGATCGAATTCCATACCGGACAGGGAAAAGAAACCGATGGTGATGGTGGTGTCGTGGATCAGGGCGACGATGGCACCGACGGAGAAGCGCATCTGGAAGCGCAGTGCCACGTAAATGAGGATGCCGCCAAGAGCATAGATCATGGCCAGGGTGCCGTCCTCCGCCAGTTCCGATCCGACCTGGGCGCCCACAAATTCCACCCGCCGCATTTCCACGTGCTGTTTGCCGCTGCCGAGCAACTCCATGATGCGGTTGCTGATGGCGGCGTTGTTCATGTCCTTGCGCGGGGACAGCCGGATCATGACGTCCTCGGAGGATCCGAAATACTGCACCTTGGCACCCTTGAATTCGGAGTTATTCAGCACCGAACGGATATGGTCGAGATCCGCCTGGCCGGTATAGGCCAGCTCCACCACCGTGCCGCCGGTGAAATCGATGCCGAAGTTGAGACCGCGCACCACGAAAGAGGTGATCGAGGCGATAATCATCAATATGGAAATAACCGCGGCGATGTTCTTGACGCCGAGGAAGTTGATTTGTGTCTCTGTCTTGAAAAATTCCATGCCGGATTCCCCTCAGGCTATATCGACAGCGACTTGAGACGCCGCCCGCCGTAAATGAGATTGACGATGGCGCGGGTCACCATGATCGCGGTGAACATGGAGGAAATAATGCCCAGTGACAGGGTCACGGCAAAGCCCTTGATGGGGCCGGTGCCGAAGCTGAACAGCACCAGAGCCGCGATCAGGGTGGTGATATTGGCGTCCGCGATGGTGGAAAACGCCTTCTCGTAGCCGGCATGAATACTGGCCTGGGGCGTATTGCCGTTGCGGATTTCCTCGCGTATGCGTTCGTTGATCAGCACGTTCGCGTCCACCGCCATACCCACGGTGAGGACGATACCGGCAATACCGGGCAATGTGAGGGTCGCCTGCAGTATGGACAACATCGCCACCACCAGTACCAGGTTCAGCAGCTGCGCAACGTTGGCGATCATGCCAAACGCCTTGTAGTACATACCCATGAATACCAGCACGAAGACGAAGCCGATGACCACTGACTGGAAGCCCTGGTTGATGTTGTCCTGGCCGAGGCTGGGTCCGACGGTTCGCTCCTCGATGATCTCCACGGGCGCCGCCAGGGCGCCGGCCCGCAGCAGCAGGGCCAGGTTGCGCGATTCCTGGCTGGAAGAAAGACCGGTGATGTGGAAGCGCTTGCCCAGTTGTTCCCGGATCACGGCGGTGTTGATCACCTCCTCGATGGTGCTCTTCTTTTTCACTTCCTTGCCGTTTACTTTCTCGGTCTGCGTCTTGTTCTCGATATAGACCACGGCCATGGCCTTGCCCACTTCGTCCCGGGTCTCGCGGGCAAACAGGCGCGCTCCCTTGCCGTCCAGGGTAATGGTCACATCCGGACCGCCGCTGAGCTGATCGAAACCGGCGGCGGCATCGATGATGTAGTCGCCGGTGAGCATGATCTGCTTTTTCAGCAGCACGGGGTTGCCGTCACGGTCGTAGTAGATACGGTCGCCGGGTGGCGGATGATTCTTCACGGCGTCCTGCACGCTGTGCTTCTCGTCCACCATGTGGAACTCGAGGGTGGCGGTGGCGCCGAGGATCTCCTTGGCACGGGCGGTATCCTGCACGCCCGGCAACTCGACCACGATGCGGCTCTGGCCCTGCTGCTGGATAACCGGCTCGGCCACGCCCAGTTCGTTGACGCGCTTGCGCAGGGTGGTGATGTTCTGCTGCAGGGCAAAATCCTTGGTCTTCGCGATGGCCTTCTGCTTCAGCGTGGCCAGGGCCCGGTATTCATCCGCCGGCTGATCCAGGGCGGTGACATTCAGATCCTTGTATTCGTTGCTGATCACCTCGATGCCCTTGGTGCGCTGTGCGGCACTGCGAAACCGGATCACGATGCCGCCCTTGCTGCGGCGGCTGATGGTCCGGTAACGGATATCCTTTTCCCGGAGCATGCTGCGGATGTCGGAAACATAACGCTCCTCGTCCTTGCGCACGGCGGCCTTCATGTCCACCTGCATGAGGAAGTGCACGCCGCCGCGCAGGTCCAGGCCGAGGAACATGGGTTCGGCGCCCATGTCGCGCAGCCAGCCCGGCGTCGACGGCGCCAGGTTCAGGGCCACCACGTAGCCCTTGCCCAGAGCATCCTGTACCACCGGCTTGGCCTTGAGCTGGATATCCGTGCTGCTGAAGCGCACGATGACGCTGTTGGTGGACTGTTCCACCGACTTGTACTTGATCTTGGCGTCATCCAGCGCTTTCTCGATCTGCAGCTTGGTGAGTTCGCTGATCTGCGCGGTGCGGGTGGCCGAGATCTGCAACGCCGGGTCCTTGCCGTAAATATTGGGGAGGGCGTAGATGGCGCCGACCAGGAGAATGACGACGATAAGGATGTATTTCCAGGCTGGATAACGGTTCATACTTTGCGCTTCTTCTGCTTGACGTTATTTTTGTTTACAGGGTCTTCAGGGTCCCTTTGGGCAACTGGGCGGAGACGGAATTCTTCTGGATTTTCACCTCGGTGTCCCTGGCGACCTCCAGCAGTACGAAATTGTCGCCCACATCGGTGATGCGGCCGAGCAGGCCGCCGCCGGTTACTACCTCGTCACCCTTGCTCAGGGACTCCACCATCTTCTTGTGTTCCTTCTGCTGCTTCATCTGCGGGCGGATGACCAGCAGGAAAAAGATGACGAAGAAGATGATCATCATCACCAGGAAGGAGCTGCTGCCTGCCGGCGAGGCTGCCCCCTGGGCCCAAGCGTTCCGTATAAAGAAATCAAGCATTTGAACTCGTCCGCTAACAGGAAGGGCGCATTATGACACAGAGGGGCGGGCCCCGCCTATCGCACGGCGTTCCGGGATCGGCTCCCCGGCGGGCGATCATGCCGGTTTTCGCACCGCAAGCAGGGGATTCAGCCGCGGCCGGCGGGTGCCCGGGTGGAGTGAAAATCCGCGACAAACGCGGACAGCGTCCCGGCGGCGATGGCGGCGCGCAGGCCACGCATCAGCTCATGATAATAATAAAGATTGTGCCAGGTGTTCAGACGCGCCCCGAGAATCTCGTTACTGCGGTCCAGGTGATGCAGGTAGGCGCGGCTGTAATGCCGGCAGGTGTAGCAGCCGCAGTCCGGATCCAGCGGCAGGGTGCTGTCGCGATGTTTGCTGTTGCGTATTTTTACCGTGCCGAAGCGGGTGAACAGGTGGCCATTGCGGGCGTTGCGGGTGGGCAGGACGCAGTCGAACATGTCGATGCCGCGGCACACGGCCTCGACCATGTCTTCGGGCGTGCCCACCCCCATGAGGTAGCGCGGTTGTCCGGCGGGCATGCGCCCGGCGACGTGATCCAGCATGGCCAGCATCTCCGCGCGCGGCTCGCCCACGGACAGGCCGCCGATGGCGTAGCCGTCAAAGCCGATGTCCGTGAGCCCCGCCAGGGATTCCTCGCGGAGGTGCGGATACATGCCGCCCTGGATGATGCCAAACAGGGCGTTGGGATTGCCGCCGTGGGCCTCGCACGAGCGCCGTGCCCAGCGCAGGGACAGCTCCATGGAGCGCCGCGCCGCGGACTCGTCCGCCGGGTACGGCGTGCACTCATCGAACACCATGACGATATCCGCGCCCAGGGCGTGCTGCACGGCGATGGACTCTTCCGGGCCGAGAAACACCGGATCGCCGTTCACCGGCGAGCGGAAGTGTACCCCCTGCTCGGTGATCCTGCGGGCCTCGGCCAGGCTGTACACCTGGAAACCGCCGGAGTCGGTCAGGATGGGCCCCGGCCATTGCATGAAACCGTGCAGGCCGCCGTGCTTTTTGATGATGTCCGTTCCCGGCCGCAGCATAAGGTGGAAGGTATTGCCGAGAATGATCTCGCTGCCCACCTCGCGCAGCTCCTCCGGGGTCATAGCCTTGACGGTGCCGTAGGTTCCCACCGGCATGAAGGCCGGCGTCTCCACCGTGCCCCGCTCGAACGTCATGCACCCGGCCCGCGCCGCCCCATCGCTGTGCAATACCTCGAATTTCATCTTATGTTTCTCTCGCAGTCCAAAACCGGACTCTGTCTTATATTAACTGACTTTAATATGAACCACGGAGAGCACGGAGGACACGGAGGAACAGAATATGAATGGTAACCGGCGAATGCTTGAATTCTGCAGGTATTTTCTATTCACAATTTATAAATCACTGTTTTCTCCGTGTCCTCCGTGCTCTCCGTGGTTAATTTCACTTATGGCTTGTGGCTCGTAGCTGCCGTCAAGAACATGGCGTCGCCGTAACTGAAGAAGCGGTAACGCTCCTCCACCGCGTAGCGGTAAGCGCGCAGGACGTTGTCCCGGCCGGCGAAGGCGCAGACCAGCATGAGCAGGGTGGATTCCGGCAAATGGAAATTGGTCAGCAGGCAGTCCACGGCCCGGAACGTGTAACCGGGATAGATGAAAATAGCGGTCTCGCCACTGACCGGGGCGATTTCCCCGGATGCGGCGGCGGATTCCAGGCAGCGCACCACCGTGGTACCCACGGCGACAACGCGACCACCGTCCCGCCGCGCCCGCCGTACCTGTTCGCACAACCGTTCATCCACCCGGAACCATTCCGAATGCATGACGTGGTCCTCGATTTCCTCCGTGCGCACCGGCTGGAAGGTTCCCGCCCCCACGTGCAGGGTGACGGTGCCGATATCGACGCCCCGGCTGCCCAGTGTCTCCAGTATCTCTTCAGTGAAATGCAGGCCCGCCGTGGGGGCGGCCACGGCGCCGGGCTTGTCGGCGTATACGGTCTGGTAGCGCTCGCTGTCCAGCGCCTCGTCAGCACGCTGTATGTAGGGCGGCAGCGGCATGTGGCCGAACTCCTCCAGCACATCCAGCACGGTGCGGCCGCTGTCCAGCTGCAGGACGAAAAATTCCCGGTGCCGGGCCACCACCTCGAATATTACATCGTTACCGAGGTGCAGGCGCGTCCCCGGCTTCGGCGCCTTGCTGGCACGCACCTGGGCGAGAATGCGCTCGTCGTCCAGGAGCCGTTCGAGCAGGATCTCCACCTTCCCGCCGCTGTCCTTGGCGGCGTGCAGCCGTGCCGGGATGACCCGGGTATCGTTGATCACCAGCAGGTCGCCCGCCTGCAGGAGATCCGGCAGATCGCCGAACATGCCGTCCCGGAACTCGCCGGTCACCCCGTCCAGGATCAACATGCGGGCGGCGTCGCGCCGGTGGATGGGATACTGGGCGATGAGCTCGCGGGGCAGTTCGAAGGAAAAGTCGGATCGGCGCATGGCGGGGGATGGTAGCAGAAAGGGGAAACCGGTTTAATTCGGGCCGGTCATTATCTTATACTTCCGGTCCTGCTCCATGCCGGAGTGGTGGAATTGGTAGACGACGTACAGGATGTATAGAACCTATCTCATAATTCTGCGCGGAGGACAGGACGTCCGGGAGCAACCGCGCCAGCGGAAGTAAAGTTTACGAGACAGATGATTCTATTTGCCGGAGTGGCGGAACTGGTAGACGCGCCAGACTCAAAATCTGGTTCAGGCAACTGAGTGTGGGTTCAAGTCCCTCCTCCGGCACCAGATTAAACATCCTTATATCCCTGCTATATCATAGAGCCGCCTTCTGATTTCCGTTTTGGATGAAAGCCATTTACAAGGATTCCGATTAAATACATGACCAACAATGCCGAGGGTCTGTACATGGATACCGGAATCATCATTATGAGTGGCATCAGTACAGCCAGTCGGCAAACCGGAAGGCAGTTATGAATTTAGCCGATATATTGAAATCCACACTTCTCCGGAGTGACGCCCCGGAGAATGAGCAGGGAGACAGGCTGAAAGGCCTGCCGTCAGATAAAAACAGGATAATCCTGATTGGCGGCGCGCCGCGTTCCGGGACCACATTGCTGCAAAATATCGCGTGCAGTGCAAAGAATACTTCACCGGTGTTGCCAGAAGCTGCGCCTGTCAGATTCATTCTCAACGAGTATCTTCATATCCTGAATCATACCCGAAAGTATCCGGACAGCTATTTCAAGGATGAAGATGATTTGCTGGAATGGCATGCCGGCATCCTTGAAACTCTGTTCGATAAAATCAGAGGCAGATACAATTGCAAACATGTCGTATTGAAGGAACCGGCACTCACTCCAAATTTGCCTCTCCTTCACCGGATGTTGCCGAATGCCTATACGATAGTCATTGTCAGGGATCCCAGGGCGGTTATTTCATCAATGCTGGAATGGGGTTCCAGAGCCAGTCGGGATGGAATAAAGCATTTCTATCAGAACCGGAATATGAGTGAACTGGCCAAACATTACAAATCATTCTATGCCCCCTTCCTGAAAGATAATCCGAACCTGGAAAACAGGATGATCATCGTGAGATACGAAGACCTGGTTAAATATCCGGAAACAATGACGGGCAAACTCAATTATAAACTGGGAATGGATATGCATGCTGACTATTTGCCGTATATCCGTGGGAAGAAGAATGTCGGATACGATAATGACGGTACTGAAAAATATGCAGTGACAGAACTGTACGGAAGTGCGATTACGGATAGAAATGTGAACAGGTGGAAAGATATTCTTGAAGAAAGCGAAGTTGTGGAAATAGAGGAATACTGCACCGGCTTTTTCCAGTATTTCAAATACAGCAGGATCAATGCCTCAATTCCGTAAATTACATTTGAAACACACACTGCAGGCGCTTGCCCGCAGTCGTTAGCTCCGCCCCGGCTTTCACACCCGGCAGGACCGGTGTTCTGTAGTCCAAATCATCCCGTGCGGGCGGTTTTACCCCTTGGCCGGCACGCCATGCCGTGAGGATGAGACCCTCAACACCGTAAAGCAGGGTCGGCCCTGCACGGGAATATGCCACTTTTCGGCACTGCCTCGCCTGAACATGACGCGAATAACTGATATTACAGGTTAGTCAATACTCACTTTGAACCTCCGGGTTTATCGCGCTGTCATACAGAGTGATTTCGGATCATAAATTTAAATATCCGCAGCGGAATCGCCGACTGCGGGAGATTACGTATTGTCCGGATTTCATGCTGTCATTTCACAAAAGACTGGAGGTACCAACAATGAAAAAACTGCTTACATTTACTTTAGCTGCCCTGTTCTCCGTCACGGCCATGGCGGCCACCCACAGCGGCAAGAGCCAGTCCAAGTCATCCGCCAACATTCCCTCATTCAGTCAGGCCGATGCCAACGGCAACCAGATTCTGACCTGGAAGGAAGCCAAGGCGGCGGGTGTACCCAAGAAGCTGTTCAACTCGGAAGACTTCGATCACAACAATAAGATTACCAAGACCATGTATGATGTCGGCGTCAGGGACTGGGAAAAGAAGCACAGCTAAACGAGGCGACCGTCCCGCCTGATTGCGGGACGGCCTGCATCCCGGCAGACAGCGCCCCGGTCCACCCGGGGCGTTTTTTTATCCACCCTGCACGGGAACGCTTGCTGTGAACCCGGCCTTATTGATCCAGATCAAGAACGCCTGTCCCCGGCCTCCTATCCTTGTTGCCATAAATTCCCAGTGCAGAAGGAACAGGACAAATACCATGGCCTCACCGATCTTTTCAGCCACGGCATCCCGCCCGGTCGATTACCAAACCTTTATTGACGGCGATAAGTTGATCGTGATGCTGCCCTCCCGCGTCAACGATAATCTTTACGCCAATATCATTACTGCACTGAATGCCGCAGGCGAAGATTATGTGCAGCAGATACTGCTGGACTGTTCGGAAATCCGGTTGCTCACCGAAGGCGGGCTGGTGTCCTTCGAACGGCTCGGTGATTTCACCCGCAGGCAACGTCTCCGGTTGATGGTCCTGGATGCCTCGCCGGAAATCAGCGAGCTGCTCGACGCCCTTCTGCCACTCGCCACGTGGGTGGAGTCCTGCCAGGTAGACGGCGCCAGACAGGCGGCGGTCTGAGTGAAGCGCGGGAACGGTCTCTGAACCCGGTTAGATAAAAGCCCGCCCGCCGCGGTGTTTTCGGGCGGCCCGCCATGCGAATTTGAAAGCAGTTACCGGAGTGCGGCTGGCGGCGGCCGCTGTTACACTTGCCTGCAGCCGTTACCGGAGTCGCTAATGACCGCAGGTACCTCACCCAGGGCAGCAGATACGGAGCATGATCCCCGCTGGGCCGCGGTGCTCGCCCGCGACGCTGCGGCCGACGGCAGCTTCTTTTACTCGGTTTCCAGCACCGGCATCTACTGCCGGCCTTCCTGTCCGGCACGGCGGCCCCGGCCTGTTCACGTGCGCTTCCACGCCACCCGCGCCGAGGCCGAGCGGGCCGGCTTCCGGCCCTGCCGGCGCTGCCGCCCCGATGCCGCCCCGGCCGATGACCATGCCCGGGCCGTCGCGGCCGCCTGCCGTTTTATGGAGCAGGCGGAAGAGACTCCGCCCCTGGCCGTCCTGGCGGCCCGTGCCGGCTTCAGCCCGTCCCATTTTCGCCGCCTGTTCCGCGCCGCCACCGGTCTCACGCCCGCCGCCTGGGCGGCCGCGCAGCGCGCCGCGCGGCTGCGCGACGGACTGGAACGCGGCGAGGCCATCGCTACGGCCATTGCCAATGCCGGTTTCGGATCCGGCAGCCGCGTGTATGAAAAGACCGATCAAATCCTGGGCATGTCGCCCGGCACCTACCGCAGTGGCGGCACCGGTGCCGTGATCCGCTTCGCCGTGGGCGAATGCTCGCTGGGGTCCGTGCTGGCGGCCTGCAGCGAACGTGGCATCTGCGCCATCGCCCTGGGGGACGATCCTGATGCCCTGGTCCGCGAACTGCAGGATCGCTTCCCCCGCGCCGATCTCTGTCCCGGCGATGCGGATTTCGATCGCGTCATCGCCAGCGTGGTGGCGCTGGTGGAGGCGCCGGCGACCGGCCTGGCGCTGCCCCTGGATATCCGCGGCACCGCATTCCAGCGCCGGGTCTGGCAGGCGTTGACGAAAATACCGCCTGGCACCACGGCCAGTTACACGGACATCGCCCGCCGGATCAACGCGCCGTGTGCGGGCCGCGCCGTAGCGCGGGCCTGTGCCGCCAATCCCCTGGCCGTGGCCATTCCCTGTCACCGCGTGGTGCGCCGCAATGGCGACCTGTCGGGCTACCGCTGGGGCGTGGATCGCAAGTGCGCCCTCCTGCGCCGCGAAGCGGGAGAAGGAAACAACAACTGATTACCGCAATGGCATCTGAAGAAAAAATCTTATGTATCGATGCCGGGGCTCGTATCCAAGCAACTGCTTTCAAAAATTGAAGCGCTCGCCCAGGCGGATGCCGCCGGTATCGATTTCATAGCGGAAGATGTCCTTGGCGTGCACGCTGCCGCGCAGCTTGAGGATATTGAGAAGCTTCATGACCGTCTGCTCCCTTTCCACATAGCGCAGCATAATGATGCCGTCGACGATGGAACTGAGGCGCATCTCGTTGGTGGCCATGCTGCTCAGGAGATTGCCGCTTGAAGCCTGGAAACTTTCTGCGCTCAGGTAGTTCATGATGCAGTTGGTGCCGCGGGTCTTCAGGTAAACCGTGAGCTGGATCAGGAATTCCCGCACCCTTTCCTTGCTCATGATGGACGACTCGAGGCTGGAGACGGAATCGAAAACCACCCGGTTTGCTCCCACGGCTTCGACGGTATCCACGATCTGGTAGAGAAGCCGATCCGGACTCAGATCCAGCAGGGAACAGGTGACAAAGCTCAGCCGGCCCTGCCGTACCAGGGTCTCGAAGTCCCAGCCGTGGGCGGCGGCGGTCTTCAACACCTGGGGCACGGGCTCTTCCATGGCCACCCAGACAACATTCTCCCCATCGCCGATGCCCTGCTGCAGAAACTGCATGCCCAGGGTGGTCTTGCCCGTACCGGTATTGCCGGTAACCAGGAGCATGTGCCCCTGGGGGATACCGCCGCCCAGAGCCTCGTCCAGGGCCGGCACGCCGAAGCTGCGGCGCACGTGGAAATCGGTGCTGGCTACGGAGAGATCCACGGGGATCTTGGGGAAGATGCGCATGCCCTTGTCGCTGATATCGTATTCCACCGTGCCCGTACGATAGTCAATGCCGCGCATCTTGCGCACCTGCAGGCTGCGGCTCATCTGGTTCTGGCCCACGTGGGTGCGCAAAACGATGACTCCGTCGGCGACGAATTCCATGAAGCCGTGACGGGACAGCTGTGACGAGCCCTCCTCGATCTCGGCGGTGAAGAGGGTGGAGATGCCGGCCTCCTTGAGTCGATCCGATAGCAGGAACAGGATGCGGCGGATCTCGCCGATATCCTCGAAACGGGAGAAAAGCATGCCGATGTTGTCTATGGCAACCCGCTTTGCTCCGATTTTCTGCACTGCACTGAGAATACGGGCGACGACGGGATCGAGTTCGTAGCTGCCGGCGGTCTCGATTTCGCGGTCATGGGACGGGCTGAAATCCGCGAACAGGAGCTTGCCGTCGCGGTAGTATTGCTCGTAGTCCCACTTGAAGTTGGCCACGTTGGCCAGCATTTCATCGGGATGCTCCTCGAAGGTGACGAAAACACCGGGCTCGCCGTGGTCGTGTAAACCCCGGTACAGAAATTCGTGCAGCAGGATCGTCTTGCCGCAGCCGGTCTCGCCGCTGACGAGAACGGTGCGGCAGCGCGGCAACCCGCCTTCCATAACCCGATCCAGGCCGGGGATGCCGGACAGGAATTTCTCCACGCCAGTCCGGTCCGGTGCCTGCTGTTTCTTTTTTTCAGTCATTTACAGACAAGCCCCCTATGCCTCATTGTAAACCAACCTTGCCTTGACCCCCTCCCGATCCGCCATATCGCCGATGATGCGCTGTGCCGGCTGGGGTTCCGTCTTCAACAGTGTGGGCGTGGCAATAATGTTGTCGGCCTCCGCCTGCCGCGGATCCTGAAGCACGTCGATGACCTGCAGTTCGTATTCGTGAGGATCGGTCAGCGATTTGCAGATCCATTCCACATTGTCCACGGCGTGACGGGAGCGCCGGCTGCTGCCCGTGATATAAAGTTTGAACCTGTATTTAGACATGATTTGCTGTTTGGCCATCAGTCCTGTGTATTGCAGACTACATAGAAAATCAGAATTCTGCAGCCGGCAGCGGTTTGCCGTAGAGGAAACCCTGCACTTCCTCGCAAGCCAGGGACGCCAGCATCTCCTCGATTGCCCGGCTTTCCACTCCCTCCGCCACCACGGTCAGATCCAGGCTGTGGGCCAGGGAGGCAATGGCCCGGCACACGGCCAGGTCGCTCCGGTCCTGGGGCAGATCGCGGACGAAGCTGTGGTCGATCTTGAGCTTGTCCACGGCCAGGGTTTTCAGATAGGAGAGCGAAGAGTAGCCGGTGCCGAAATCGTCTATGGCCAGCTTGACGCCCAGGGCACGCAGATCTTCCAGCCGCCTGCGTATGGTTTGACTGTCCTCCATGATGACCCGTTCCGTGATTTCCAGCTGTAGCCGGCCGGGCAATATGCTGTAGCGCTGCAGGCGGGCGGCCACGCCGGCAACAAAGTCCCCCTGCAGGATGTCCTGGGCGGAGACATTGACGGAGATATACAGCCCGTCGCGGCCGCCGTCGCGGAAATCCTGCAGCATGCTGCAGGCCTGTTCCAGCATCCAGGCGGTAATGCGCTTGATGATGCCGGTGCTCTCGGCGACGGGGATGAAGCGTTCCGGTGAAATATAGCCCCGTTCCGCGTGGTGCCATCGGATCAGGGCTTCACCGCCGGCCAGTTTCAGTCCTTCCCCGGCCAGTTCCATGATGGGCTGCAGGTGGAACTCGAACTCCTCGTTCATGACAGCCTTGTGCATCATGCTGTTGAGAAGGAATTTCTCCTCGGTTTCAACATGCATGATCTGGTTGTAGAAATGATAGCTCCCACCTTCGCGTTTCTTGGCCTCATACACGGCCAGGTGGGCGTTGCGTATCAGGGTACGGGGCTCGTCGGCATCATCGGGATACAGGCTGATGCCGATACTGGCCTTGAGAAACGCCTCGATGCCGTTGTAGCGGACGGGCTGTTCGATAGCTTCCATGATGCGCACGGCGAGGGCCGTGGCGTCCAGCCCGGTGCGCTCCCCGCCGGCGGCGACGGCGAATTCATCGCCGCCGACGCGCGCCAGGGTATCGTTGCTGCGCAGGCATCCGTTGATGCGCCCGGCGACTTCCTTCAGTACGTGATCGCCGATGTCATAGCTCAGACCCTCGCTGATATCCTTGAACTCGTTCAGATCGATATACAGCACGGCAGTCTTGTTACGATTGCGCCGGGCATTGAGCAGCATTTGCCCCAGACGATCGTAGAACAGGTTCCGGTTGGGCAGGCCGGTAAGATGATCAGAATGGGCCAGGTGCCAAAGCTCGTCCTCGGCGTGCTTGAGCACGGTCATGTCGGACAGATTCATCACGTAATTGGTGATATAGCCGTCCTCGTCGCGAACGACGCTGATGGTACTCCACTGGGGATACACCTCGCCGTTCCGGCGCCGGTTCATGATCTCCCCGGTCCAGGAACCGGTTTTTTCCAGTTCATTGAACACAGCGCGGAAGAAAACGGGACTGTGCTGGCCTGACTTCAGGAATGATGGCGTCTTCCCGATGACCTCCTCGGGAACATAGCCGGTGATAATGGTAAAAGCTTCATTGACTTCGAGGATGCGGTGTTCCTCATCCGTAACGATAATGCCCTCGGCGGTATGGTCGAACATCTTCTCGATGCGCCGCAGCCGTTCGGAGATCTGCAACTGCCGGGTCACGTCGCACAGGGTCACCAGGAAAGCGTCTGCATCCTGCCAGTGAGTGGGCGCACTGGCGCGCATCTCGACAACACGTTCGATCCCGTCCGGCTGCACGATACTGATCTGTGAGGGTTCCTTGCCGACGAGGGGATATCCGAACTCCCGTCCCAGCAACTGCTCCCGGGAGCGACCCAACAGTCCGGCGGCGGCCTCATTCAGGAATAGGACGCGGCCGCCTGTATCCACCACGAGAATGCCGTCACTCAGGCCGCTGATGATGGTATGCAGCAAATCCTGATAACTTGCGTCCTGATCATTCCTCGCAGCCATACCTGATCGGTCACCGTCCGCCTGGCTTCATACCGGATTAAAGTGGAGGAGCATCAACCAACTACACCAATAAATTACATCAACCGATGACAGCCTCTTTTTATTAATTATATGCCATGCGGGACTGCTCCTGTTTCCCAACTAACACAAGCTGAAACAAACTGTCAACAATCAAAATATAACAAAGCTTTCAATGAGAGCAAGTGCTAACTTCAGTCATTAAAAACGATCTGCGAGTTTCTTGCCTTTTTTCTGCTTTTCATCCGGTAACTGCCGGGTATAGGCGAAATAGCGATCCTCGATCTGGCGCACGTAGTTCACCGGCTCCGAGCCGCGCACGTAGCCGAAGCGCGCCTTCTGGTAATACTTGCGCTGGCTCAGCTTCAGCATGGCCTTCTCCACATTGTCGTACCACAGGTCCGGCGACAAACCCAGGTGCCGGGCCAGGCGACGGGCGTCGAGTACGTGGCCGCGACCGGCGTTGTAGCTGGCCAGGCCGAAGCGGATGCGCACCTGCAGCGGCAGCTTGGGATTGAACAGGTCGATCATGCGATGCAGGTAGCGCACCCCGGCCTTGATGGAGGTTTCCGGGTTGGTAAGTTTGCCGTCCACACCGACTTCGCGCGCGGCGCGCGGCAGCAACTGCATCAGACCCTGCGCCCCTGACCAGCTGCGCTTTTCCGGATTGAAGCGGGACTCCTGGTAGATCTGGGCCACGATCAGGCGCCAGTCGAGCTTGTACCTGGCGGCGTACTTCTTGACGATGGCATCATAGGGTGAAATGCGGCCGCTCTTGTCCAGCCGCCATTTGCTGTCGGCACGGGCGATGGCCTTGTCGTCCTCGAAATAGCGCTTCTTCTGCACGTTGTAGAAGAGACCGCGATATTCCTTGTGAATGAAACGGTTCAGGGCCGCGAGAAGCTTCGGGTTGCCCTTGCGCACCGCCCAGCCAATGTTGCTTTTCGGACCCACCGGGAACGCGGCGCGCAGTTTGCGCCCGTAAGTCTGCTCGATCTGCAGCAGATCACGGTTGCAGATGGTGAGATCCTGTTCTCCCTTGTCCACCAGGCGCAGGATCTCCTCGGTCTGCATGTCCTCGGGAGCGAAGACCACCTTTAATCCCGGAACCTTTTTGAGCAGGTGCTGGTAGGTACGGTAATAGGAACTGCTCTTGCGGATGAATACCGTACGTCCCGCCAGATCCTTGACGTCGCGGACATCGTCATTGCTGCGGGTCACGACCACTTCCTGATCGTGGAAATACGGCCGCGTGAAGGCCGCCTCCTTGCTGCGTCCCGGCGTCACGGTGAGCATAGCCGCGACCACGTCGCCGCGGCCTTCGTTCAGCCACGGGATCAGCGACTTGTTGTCATCGGGGATCACGATGTCCAGGCGCATGCCCTGCTGCCGGGCGAAACGATGCAGGAGTTCGTACTCGAAACCGTAGGGCCGGCCCCGGTACAGGTAATAGGTGGCGGCGCTGTTGCGGGTGATCATGCGCAGGCGCTGGCGTTTCTTCAGTTTCGGCAGATCGTCGGTGTAATAGCTGTCGCGCCGGCCGGTGAGAGCGCGCTTGATGAGGTAGCGGTTGACCGCCTTCTGCAGCGCCGTGTCGCCGGGACGCATGGCCAGGGCGATGGGCCGGTTCTCGGCCAGGGGGCGCAGGGCCTGGACACCGTCGAAGTAGCGCTTGATGGCGTTCCAGTAATGGGAATCCACCACGGTGGCCGGACAATCTCCGGACACCACCCGGTCGACCACTTCCTCGGTGTCCCGATCCGCCGGCTCCAGGTGGATATGCAAATCCACCCCCTGCGCCTGCATCTGCTTCAGGGTTTCGACATAGGAACTGCCGGTACGCACGCACAGGGTCTTGCCATTCAGATCCGCCCAACGCTCGGCCGCGGCCTTGCCGGCCGGCACCACCAGGAGTTCGTCCACGTGCTGATAGGGCGTGGAGAACAGCACCCGTTTGGCCCGGGCCTTGGTGATGGTCATGCTGGCCGCGATGATGTCACCCTTGCCGGCCAGCAGTTTGTCGATCATCTTCGGGTAATTCTGGACTACTACCGGCTGGTAGCGGCGGCCCAGGTCGGCGGCCAGGCCGCGGGCGATATCCCGGTCCAGGCGCACCGGTTCGGCATTGCGGGGCAGAAAGTCCACCGGTTCCGGCCGCACGATGACACGCAGGGGGTTGCCGCCCTTGTCTTTTGTTTTCTTTGCCGCGTCTTGACCGCTTGCGGCAGTTTTCCCGGATACCGCCGGGTTACTTTTATCTCCGGCGGTACTCCCGTTTGATGCAGATCCGCTCTCATTGCTGGAGCTGCAGGACAGGAGCAGGGAGAAAAGGAAAGCTAGCAGCAGACGCCGGAGAAACAGCCGATCCCCGCCGGCTGCCGGTGCTGGCATTTTCATGATCGCGTTTCGCTATATCCGAATGCCGTTACAGGTTATTGCATATTTTCCTGCTTGCCCAGCCGCGCAACTGCGGTCGCCGCCGCGGTGATGGATTTCGGGCCGGCTTGCGCTTATGCTTTTACGGTTAAGGGTGGATCGTGAGGCCCCCAAACGATCCGGCTGCGGGGCGACATCAGATGTCAGGCAAAAAAGTGTAACCCCTTCTACTGATCCCTAATCCCTGATCCCGTCCTCTCCATTATCTTTCCGCTTTGATTCAACTTCGTCCGGCCCGACAGACGGAGCTGCCGTATCCGCCGTGCCGCGGAACAAATCCGCGCCGCCCGGCAGGAGGCGGCGCAGCAGGGCGTAGCGGCCGCTGCGTGCCCGGTGCATGTGGTCCAGCACTTTCGGGACCGGCACCTGCAGCAGGAACAGCAGGTGCGATGCAATCATGAGGCTGGCCTCCATGGTTTCCGGGATCACCTCCGTCGCACCCGCCTGCTGCAGTTCCTCCAGCAGGGAATCGTCCGTAGTGCGCACCAGCACGGGCAGATCCGGACGCAGGCGCCGCACCTGCTGCAGCACCCGGCGCACGCCGTCGACGTTATCCAGGCAGAAAGCCAGGGCGATGGCACGGGACAGGCCGGCGGCCTTGAGCAGCTCGACGCTGGCGGCATCGCCGTACGCCACCGGCTGCCCGGCCTGCACCGCGTTTTCGACCCGGAAGGGATCCACGTCCATGGCCAGGTAGGGGATCCCCTCCGCTTCCAGGAAGCGCGCCACGTTCTGGCCCACGCGGCCATAGCCGGCGACGATGACGTGTTCATCCAGGCCGTGGGCCGCGGCGACGATCCCTTCGCGCAGGGATTCGCGGCTGGCACTGGACGCCGCCGGCAGCAGGCGGGCGGTCAGTTCACGATTGAAGCGTATGAGCAGGGCCGCAAGAACCATGCTGATGAGCAGGGCGGCCAGTATCACCTGACCGTAATCCGGCGGCAGCAGCCGGCCGGCCAGGGCCAGGCTGAGGATGGCGAAACTGAATTCACCGCCGTGGGCCAGGACCAGTCCGGTGCGCAGTGACACGGCCGGGTCCCAGCCCGCCAGGCGGCATAACCCGGCCACCAGCAGCAGCTTGAAAATCACCATGGCCGAGAGCAACAGCAATACCCACGGCCACACATCCGGCAGCAGCAGCGGATCGAACAGCATGCCCACGGAGATGAAAAACAGCCCCAGCAGGACATCGCGGAACGGCCGGATCTCCGCCTCCAGCTGGTGGCGGTATTCGGTTTCCCCGAGCATGATGCCGGCGCCGAAAGCACCCAGGGCCAGGGACAGGCCCAGCAGGTGCGTGGTCCAGGCGGCGGCGATAATGACCAGCAGGGTGGTCAGAGTGAACAGCTCCGCCGACTGCAGTCGGGCAATTTCGCGGAACAGGGGACGCAGCACCCAGCGCCCGGTGATAAAGATGATCGCCAGGGCGGCAACTCCCTCGGCCAGCGCCCGGGCGATACCGGCGGGGGACGAGGTACCGGCTGCGCCGGTCAGCGCGGCGATCAGGATCAGGAAAGGGATCACCATGACGTCCTGAAACAGCAGGATCCCCACGGCGTTGAGGCCGTGGCGGCTGTGCAGTTCCGCCTGCCTTGAGAGCTGGCTGGTGACCAGGGCTGTGGAGGACATACTGACCACCCCGCCGACGACGATGGCGTTGGCCGGCGACAGGCCGAGGCCGACGGCGGCGGCGGCGGTCACGGCGGTACACACAAGCACCTGGGAACCGCCCAGACCCAGCACCGCGCCTTTCATACGCAGCAGCAGCGGCAGGGAAAATTCCAGCCCGATGCTGAACAGCAGGAACACCACGCCGAACTCGGCGAAGGCCTGGATGACGCGACCGTCGGTGATGAGACCGAAGGTGTATGGCCCGAGCAGGACGCCGGCGCCCAAGTAACCCAGCACGGACGGCAGGCGCAGGCTGAGAAACAACCCGATCAGGATCACCGTGACGGCGATGAGGATAGGCAGGCTGTCGAGGTAGTTCATTGATCGGTGCTCGGGACTCGAGACGCGGTCTCGTGGCTCGAATTACTGTCAGTTGCCGAACAGTCCCTTGAATACACCCTTGACCTTGTCGCCGACGCTCTCCTTTGAATTTTTCGTGCCGGACTTCTGTGTCTGCGTTGCTGTCTGTTTGGAGGTGGTTGCCGATGTTTTGGCCGGCTGCTTGCCGGTGACGTAGGCGACGGCCGTGTCGCAGGGATGATCGTCGGCGGTGGCCCGTTCGAACAGGCCGCCGGCCAGCAGCGAGATGCCGCCGGTGGCCACGGCCGCGCCGACGCGGGCGGCGGTTTTCATGGCCGCCAGGGTATCCGTCTTGGGTTTCGGGTGGGACAGGGTGCCGCCAAGGCGCACTACCTCGGCAAACTGGCTGGCGCTGATGCCCAGGCCCTGGCGGGGATGGGGCTGCAGACCCAGGTCCAGCTTTTCCGTACCCAGGTTCACGGCGCCGCCGCCGATCACGGTCATCTGCGGCGTTTCCATGGCGATACTCTTGTCGGCCACGGCCACGCCCTTCTTGATGCGAAACGCCGCCACCATGCACTGCAAATTGTTCATGGCCGGCTTGTCGCTGTCCGGCTTGAGCAGTGACAAAGTCTGCATGAACACATCGCTGCCGGCCATCTTCAGGGCGGAACTGTCCAGTTGGCCCTTGCCCGCCCGGGCCAGCAGATGGCCGTTGAGACTGCCCATGATGGCGCTGACACTGCCGCCCTGCCCGGATCCCTGCAGGGAGACGTCGGTGGCCGCGCCCTGGATGTACTTCTTCAGCGACGGCAACTGTCCCGGCATGAGCCCCTTGATCTGTATACCGGCCTGCAGCGCCACGGCCTTGCCGCCGACAGGCTTCGCCGTCACGTCGCCGGACAGGGTACCGCCGGCCACCCGCGCCGCCAGCGGCGCCAGCTGCAGATGGCCATTGTGCAGCTTGAGACCCAGTTTGAGGTTTTGCAGCGTCAAGCTGCGGGTCAGCACTTCATCCACCTTCACATTGATGTCGGCGTCCGCGCTGTTGAGGGCCGCCACGGGCAGGGGCGTTTTTGAAAACAGCCGCTCTCCCTTCTTCTTCTGCGGCTGCAGGGGTTTCAGATCCAGGCGTTTGCCCCGCAGGTCGGCGGTCACGGCGGGCCGGGCGGCGCGGGTATCGATCCGGAGGTCGCCGTCCAGACGGCTGTCGGCCAGGCTGATCTGCAGCGGTTTGAGCTGATACACCTTGGCATCGGGATCGGACAGCGTCGCGGACACGGCCAGCGGTCCCGCCGCCGGCAGTTTCTTGCCCTCAACCGGAAGATCGGACAGGGAAGCCGCGGAAAACGTCAGCTTCAACGCCACGCCCCGCGCCTTCAGGGGCTGCTGCAGCTTGCCCTTCAGGGTCAGGTCCGCGTCGCCCAGCCGGCCCTTGATGTCGACCGGGTAGGGGCGGTTCCGCAGCAGCGTATCCAGGGAACCGATGCCACCGTCCAGCGTGAACAGCTTGTGTTCGTATTCCGCCGCCAGCTGCAGCCGTAACGGGGCGGCACCACCGCCGGTCTTCAGGGACAGGCGGGATATGGTCACTGACCGGGTCTTGCCTGTGCGCCCGTCCCGATAGGTGATCTGCGCGTCCTTTACCAGGAGGCTGTGGAAGCTCAGGGACGGCGGTGCGGCAGCGCCGCCTTTGGCGGCGGGCGCCGGACCCGACTTCGCTTTCCCGGCGCCGCTCAGAATCCAGTTGCCGCGGCCCTGCTTGTCGGTCTCCAGGAACACTTGCGGACTGTCGAGAACGAAATGACTGATGCGGATGTCGCCGCCGAGCAGGGGCAACAACGCCACCCCGGCCTCGAAACGCTGGATCCTGAGCATGGCCGGGTAACTGCCCCACTTGGCGTTGCCCAGGGTGGCATCCTTGATCACCACGGTGGGCACCAGCGACAGGCCCAGGCCGATGTCTCCCTTGATAGTCACCTTGCGTCCGGTACGGGCCTCGACAGCGTGGACGATGTCATTTTTGTAGTGGTTGATGTCAAAGGTGAGAAGAAAGCCGGCGATCAGGGCGGCCAGAACGATGAAAATAACAGCGGTATATTTGAAGATCCTGCGCATGACTGCTCCTGTTGACGCGGTTAGTTGCGGGTAACCCTTGCCGGCACCGTCCAGCGCCTCAACCTGTTCCTGTGCCGACCCCGGGGGCGCCGGGCATCGATTGACTCAGCACCTTTCCGTGCAATTCATCGATCAGTATCAGTATCGCCTCTTTCACTGCCGCGATCCGGACCGGATCCGTGGACCTGATCACGAGATTGACGCCGAGGCTGCCGTGCCGGAAATACGGGTAGCTGCCGATGGCCGCATCCGGATGGTCCGCCTGTATGCGTCCCAGGCCTGTGGCCAGGGCGCCCTCCCGCAGATCGGTGCGGATGCTGGCCGAGAGCACGGGCCGGCCGCCGGTCAGGCGATCAGTGATCGCCTCGAACATGGCCTGCATGATCATGGGCACGCCGGGCAGGACAAAGACGTTTTCGAGCTGAAAGCCGGGGGCGCCGCTGACGGAATTGGGAATGAGGGCGGCACCAGCGGGGATATCCGCCATCTTCAGGCGGGCGTCGTTGAGCCGTCCCGGCTCGTAGTAGGCATCCATGGCGGCCACCGCCTCGGAATTGCGCTCCACGACCACACCGAAAGCCCGGGCCACGGCGGCGGCGGTAATGTCGTCGTGGGTCGGACCTATGCCGCCGGTGGTGAAGACGTAGTCGAAGGCGGCCCGGCAGGTGTTGACGGCGGCGACGATAGTTTCCTCCACGTCGGGAATGACGCGCGCCTCGACCAGGGGGACTCCCAACTCGTCGCAGCGCCGGCCGATATAGGCAAGATTGGCGTCGGCGGTACGCCCCGACAGGATCTCGTTGCCGATAATGAGCAGACAGGCGGTTTTTTGCGATCCCATGATTTATAGATGACCGGGTCCTGTAGCGTCATGATAAACCAATATAAGCTACAAGCCACAAGCTACAAGCCACAAGTAAAAGATCCGTTGGTCGAAGACAACGCCAGGGATAGATCAGCAAACAACAGCCGGCCTTCACCTCTTGTAGCTTGTGGCTTGTAGCTGTCTTTTTGGCTTGTAGCTATCTTTCAGCACGGATATTGTCGATGAGGCGGGCCGAGCCCAGCCAGGCCGCTACCAGGATACGCAGATCGCAATCTTCCGGCCCCGGCTCGGCCAGGTCATCATTACGACGGATGCTGAAATACTCGGGCCTGAATCCCGCTTCCTGCAACCGCGCCATCCCGGCGGCTTCGATATCGGGCAGCGCCGCGCCCGCCGCCAGAGACGCGGCTGCGTCCTGCAGCGATCGGTACAGTTCCGCCGCCCGTTCCCGTTCCGCCGGACTCAGGTAGGCGTTACGGGAACTCATGGCCAGGCCATCGGCCTCGCGGACAATGGGCATGCCGATCACCTCCACCGGCAGGCACAGATCGCGCACCAGCTGCCGTATCACCAATAGCTGCTGGTAGTCCTTTTCGCCGAACAGGGCCACGTCCGGCTGCACATTAATAAACAGCTTGGTCACCACCGTGGCCACCCCGGAGAAATGCCCCGGCCGGAAGCGGCCGCAGAGTATGGTGGACAGACGCGGCACGGTGACGCGGGTATCCTCGTCCATGCCGCCCGGATAAAGCTGCGCCAGATCCGGCGCGAACAGGAGATCCAGGCCGGCCTGCTGCAGGCGGCGGCTGTCCGCCTCCAGGGTCGAGGGATAGCGCTCGTAGTCCTCGCCGGCGCCGAACTGGATGGGATTGACGAAGATGCTGGCCACGGTGCGATCCGCGAGCGCCAGTGCCGATTCCAGCAGGGACAGGTGGCCGGCGTGCAGGTTGCCCATGGTGGGAACGAAGGCGATGCGTTCGCCATGCTGTTTCCAGGCGGCAACCGCCTGGCGCAGGGAGTCAAGGTCGTAACAGGTCTGCATTTATCGAAGCATTGCGGCTCAGTGAGCTGCGTACCAAACAAACAAAGGATCTCGCAAAGGCGCTGAGGCGCCAAGGAAAACATTACAACTGCATTGCTTTGTATTCCCGGATCGGGGTCCGGGACAGGCTTTGCGCCTTGGCGAGAACTGATTATTCATTAATTTCGGGACAGGTTCTGTTCTAATCAAAACTGTGGGCGGCGTCGGGGAAGGTGCCGTTTCTGACCGCGTCCACGTAAGCCGCCACGGCGCCGCGGACGCTGCCCCCCTGTTGCAGGAAATCGTTGGCCATGCGCGGAATATAGGAGGAAACGCCGAGGATATCATGCAGCACCAGGATCTGGCCGTCGCAGTCGCGGCCGGCGCCGATGCCGATCACGGGTATCTCCAGGTCCGCAGTGATGCGCCTGGCCAGGGCCCGCGGCACGCATTCCAGGACCAGCAGGTCGGCTCCCGCCGCCTCTACCGCCTGGGCGTCATGATAGATCCGCTCGGCCGCCGTGCTGTCGCGGCCCTGCACCTTGTAGCCGCCGTACTGCGTTATGGACTGGGGTTGCAGGCCCAGGTGCCCGCACACGGCGATGCCGTTCGCCGCCAGCTCCCGGATGCTGTCCGTTACTGCGCCGCCGCCCTCCAGCTTGACCATCTCCGCCCCGGCCTCCACCAGGCGCCCGGCGTTGATCAGGGCCTGGGCCGCGTCGTCGTAGCTGTGGTACGGCAGATCCGCCGCCAGCAGGGCGCGCTGGACGCCGCGCCGGACCAGGCGGGTGTGGTAAACCATGTCCTCCATGGTCACGTCCAGGGTGTCGTCCGCGCCCTGCACCACCATGCCCAGGGAATCGCCCACCAGGATCAGGTCCACCCCGGCCGCGTCCACCACGCGCGCAAACCCGGCGTCGTAGGCCGTCAGGCAGACGATTTTCTCACCCGCCGCCTGCCTGGACCGGAGCGCGGCAATGCCGGAGACGGCCGTCATAAGTCCTGCGGATTAAAGTAATGGCGGCCCGGACTCAGGTCCTGGATGTAGTTCAGCAGGATCCCGAAGTTGCGCGATCCGTCCACCAGGTTGAAGTCCACGGTATTGACGATCAGGAGCGGCGAGTCGTCGTAGTGATAAAAGAAGCGGATATAGGCCTCCGCGATGGCGCGCAGGTAGTATTCGTCGATGTGCCGTTCATAATCAATACCCCGGCTTTGCACCCGCTGCAGCAGGACGTCCACCGGCGCCTGCAGGTAGATGACCAGATCCGGCACCGGGGCGGCCAGGGTCAGGCGATTATAGACCTGGTCGTAGAGATCCAGTTCATCCGGACCCAGGGTTGCCTCCGCGAACAGGCGGTCCTTCTGGATCAGGAAGTCCGCCACCCGTGAAGGCTTGAACATATCGCTCTGGCGCAGTTCCTCCATCTGCCGGGCCCGCTGGAACAGGAAATGCAACTGCGTGGGCAGGGCGGCGGATTTCGGATCCTCGTAAAATCGCGGCAGGAAGGGGTTTTCCTGGGCTGCCTCCAGCAGGGTGTCGGTATTGAGGGTCTCGGCCAGGCGCCGCGCCAAGCTGGTCTTGCCGACGCCTATCGGTCCCTCGACAACGATGTACTCGGGCAGGGCCTTGCTCACGGGGCGTTCAGCCTGACCAGGTCCGAGGTGTCCACGCCCTTGATGACATCGCGTACCGCCCCGGCGCCGGGAATGACCGTGTCGGGGGCGATCTCCAGCAGCGGCTGCAGGACAAAACCGCGCCGGCACATTTCCGGGTGGGGCACCTTCAGTTCATCGGTATCCAGCACCTCGTCGCCGTACAGCAGCAAATCCAGATCCAGGGTGCGCGGCCCCCAGCGCTGCCCGCCACGCTGCCGGGCATGGTTGTTTTCCAGTGCCTGCATATGGCGCAACAGTGTAAAGGCAGTCAGGGCCGTCTCCAATACGACTACCGCATTGATAAACTCGGGCTGATCCTGCGGGCCGACCGGACGGCTGCGGTACAGGGACGAACGGGCCGCCAGCCTGGTCTCCGGCAGCCGCGCCAGTTCATCCATGGCGGTTTCAACCTGGCGCACGGGATCACCGAGATTGCTGCCCAGGCCGACACAGGCGACGGTCATGGCCCTCAGGCTTTTTCACTGCGGCGCCTGCCGCGGCGACGGCGGCTGCTGCGCGGCTTGCGTTCCGGCCGCTCCGCCGTGTTGGCGGGATCTTCCTGGAACTTCGTCCACCACTCGGCCAGCTCACCGACGTTCTCGCCGGAAGCGGCGCGCAGCAGCAGGAAATCATAGGCGGCACGGAAGCGCGGATGGCTGAAGGTACGCTGCGGGCGCTTGCCGCCGGTGCGCGCCAGGCGCGGCTGCAGCTGCCAGATATCCCGGGCCATCTGGGTGAAGCGCCGCGGCATGGCGGTGCTGTTAACCTGGCGCGACACCACCACGTCGCCGGCCAGGCGCACAGCATCACTCTCGTGCATGCCCTCGTGCATGTATTCCCGGGCCAGCTCAAACATGGGCGTCCACAGCAGGGCAGCCAGGAGGAAACCCGGCGACACCGGATGCCCCTCGGCCAGGCGCTGATCGGTGTTTTCCAGGGCGTGGATGAGCAGGGTGTGGGGAAAGCCGCCCTCCTGCTCGGCCAGCACCGCCTCGGTCTGCGGAAACAGCTCGCCAAACAGGTGATAGTGCCGCAGCTCCTCGAAGCTCTGCACGGCGGTACCCCCCATGAACAGTTTCAGCACCTCCTCGAACAGGCGCGCCGGCGGCATGTCGCCGAGCAGGTGGCCCAGCTCGAAGATCGGCCGCTCCGCTTCCGGATCGATGCGGAACCCCAGCTTGACCTTGAAGCGCACGGCGCGCAGCAACCTTACCGGATCCTCGGTGTAGCGCCGGACCGGATCGCCGATGAGGCGGATGCGCCCGGCGCGGATGTCATCCATGCCGCCGACATAATCCACCACGGAGAAATCCTCGATATTGTAATACAGGGCATTGACGGTGAAATCGCGCCGCCAGACATCTTCGTCCATGCTGCCGTAGACGTTGTCGCGCAGGATCCTGCCGTCCACGGTCTCGGCCTCCTCGTGGCCGGACCGGAACGTCGATACCTCTATGATTTCGTCGCCGTAGCGCACGTGGGCAAGGCGGAAGCGGCGGCCGATGAGGCGGCTGTTGCGGAACAGCTCCCGCACCTGTTCCGGCCAGGCATCGGTGGCCACGTCGAAATCCTTGGGCTCGCGGCCCAGCAGCAGATCGCGCACGCCGCCGCCGACCAGGCAGGCCCGGAAACCGGCGCTTTTCAGCCGGTACAGCACCTTGAGGGCGTTTTCACTGATCTGGGCGCGTGAAACGGAATGCTCCTCCCTGGGGATAATGACCGGCTGCGGACGCAGCCGCGTCACCTTATCCGGGTGTCCTTGCTTTGCCATGGTGAGGATCCTGAATGAATGACTTCTCTTTATGAACAACGTAAGACACCATATAATAACATCGAAACGCCGACAGTTCGTCACGCTCCCTTCGTCTAGTGGCCCAGGACGCTGGCCTCTCACGCCGGAAACAGGGGTTCGAGTCCCCTAGGGAGCGCCATATCTTCCTCTTCCCCCGACCGCCCTTCCCGGGCAATTGACAGGCTGCAAGCAGTGGCGCTATGGTACTTTCGACCGTGAATATGTCTGTAAAGGCACCCTTCACCGTTTTAATCCTTGCAATACAATCAAAACAACAAGCCGATAAGACAATGAGGTTAATTCGCTTTTTTGCCGTTCTTGCGCTGGCCGTCTGCTGCAGCCTGAGCCTGGCCGCCCGGGCCGACAGTCTCCTCGATCAGGCCAGGCAGCTGCTGGATCAGAACAAGGCTGCCGAAGCCTATCAACTGCTGAACAAACATTCCGAACAACACGCCGGGCAGCCCGACTATGATCTGCTGCTGGGTATCGCGGCGCTGAATTCGGGGGAGCCGACCCGGGCCGTGTTCGCCCTCGAACGCGTGCTGTCGGTGGATCCGAACAACGCCCGCGCCCGCGCGGAACTGGCCCGGGCCTATTACGTCATGGGGGAAAACGAGGCGGCCAAGAAGGAATTCACCTCGCTCAAGAAAAAAACCGTCCCCAGGGGGGTGAAAGAAACCATCGACAAGTACCTGTCGCTGATCCAGGGCCGTATGGCCGCCGCCGGCTCACGGGTCAATGTCTATATTCAGGCCACGGCCGGCTATGATTCCAATGTCAACAGCGCCACCGACACCTCCACCGTGGCCATCCCCGCCTTCGGCAACCTGGTCTTTACCCTGGACAAGAGCGGCCGCAAGCTGGACAGCGGCTTTTTCAGCCTGGGCACGGGCGTCAACTTTTCCACGCCGTATCGGGGCCGCAAGGATCTGCGCCTTATCGGCGGCATGCATTTCAACCAGCGCGTCGCCGTCGACGAAACCGACTTCGACACCCGCACCATGGACGGCCAGGCAGGGGTTCGCTACACCCTGGGCAAGGAATCCTTCGTCGGCACCCTGCAGGGCCAGAAGTACTACCTGGGCGGCCAGCCCTACCGCGACCAGTTCGGGGGCAATCTGCAGTGGCTGCATAACTTCAGCAACAGAACCCAGTTCTCGGTATTCGGCCAGATGGCGATCCAGCGCTTTCCCGGCCAGCGGGTCCGCGACGTCAACCAGTACAGCGGCGGCGTCGGCGCCGTGCATGCCTTCAATGTCCCGGGGGATCCCGTCATCTTCGCCAGCGCCTTTGTCGGCACCGATGTGGAACTGAACGGGCTGCGGAAGGACCTGGGCAGAAACTTTTACGGCGTGCGCACCGGCGGCGAGTATACCCTGGCCCCGGACCTGAAACTGGTGGGCAATCTCACCTACCAGTACAGCCGTTACGGCGCCGCTGATCCGCTGTTTCTGAAGCGACGCACCGATCATTTCGTCTACGCCCGGGCGGGGCTGGAGTATCAACTGGGAACACACTGGTCCATCCGGCCCCAGATCCAGTTCTCCCGCAACGATTCGACCCTGCCCATCAATAACTTCACCCGATGGCAGCCCTTCATCACCATCCGCAACCAGTTTTGACAGCGGGGTACAGGACCATGCATAAGACACATGCGCGCACCAACATTTTCCTTGTCTTTACCTTCATCCTGGCCGCTGCACTGGCGCAAGCAGCACCTGCTGCAACCAAGGCGGGCCGGGTGGTATTCGCCACCGGCAATCCGGTAGCCGTCAATGCCGCCGGTACCCAGCGCACCCTGCAGCGCGGTGACGATGTCTTCGCCGGCGACACCCTGAAAACCAGCAGCAATGGACGCCTGCAGGTGAGCTTTATAGACGGGGCCTTCGTCTCGGTACAGCCGGCCAGCGAATACAAGATCGACAAGTACCATTTCGACGGCAAGCAGGACGGCACGGAAAGCTCGATCGCCAGCCTCATCAAGGGCGGCATCCGCGCGGTGACCGGTCTCATCGGCAAGGAGCACCACGACGCCTACAAGCTGCATACCGCCGCCGCCACCATCGGCATCCGCGGCACCGGCTTCAACACCCGCATCTGCCAGGGCGACTGCCCGGGAAAGGCCGACGGCCTCTACCACAGCACCTGGGAAGGCATCACCTACGTGTTTAACAATGTCGACAGCGTCACCATTCCCAGCGGCCGGGGCGTGTATGTGCGCAACATGAACACGCCCATCGAGTTCCTCAGCCAGCCGCCCGTCGTCACCGCCGTGCAGGTGGGAGAACAGCAGGAACAGTCACAGAAGCAGGATGAAGATCAATCGACCATCATCGCCGCGGGCGATCAAAAGACCTCTTCGGGACTGCCGACCGTGATCACGGGGAACAACAACGTGATTCCCACCGCCAGCAAGACCCTGTTGAACCAGAATTTCGTGGCCGTGGCACCCCCGGGCGTCGATCAGACGACGCCGGTGGACATGGTCGCGGGGACCCGGGCCACCGTCTTTACCGACAATGCCGGCTTCGTGGGCGTACTCTCCACCCAGTATGATCCGGGCAGCGGCACGATGCAGCGTTCCCTGGGCACCATCGATATTGCCGCCGTTCTCGGCGGCGACGACCCCGCCTCGGTACAGCAGGTCGAGACCCTGCTGCAGGGCGCTGATCAGAATACGGTGCAGCAGTTCCTGGCCGATCCGGCACAGGTTGCCGAATCCACCATCAACCCCGTGGGCATCGGCTGGGGGCGCTGGGCCAACGGCCGGGTGCTGATCATGAATGACTCCGGCCAGACCGAGGCCCGCCAGCTCACCGGCAACCAGAGCGTACACTTCGTCTTCGGTCCCCAGCCGCCCGTGATCCCGACCACGGGCTACGCCACCTACGGCTTCCTGGGCGGCACGCAGTCCACCTCGGTCAGCGGCGCGACCATCGGCGACGGGGTCATCGGGGGTATCATCGATGTCTATTTCGGCGACGCTTATGCCTACCTGGGCATGGGCGTCAGCCATGATGGCAATACGTTTGACGTCTACGGCCCGCTCAGCGTGGCTCCGAGCGGCCAGAACCTGATCACCGACATTCCCGGTCAGGTCACGGCCCAGTTCTATCCGACTACGAGCGGCGGCATCCCTGTGAATGCCCCGTGCGGCAGTTATCCCGGCTGCACCACCCATATCCAGGGCGGCTTCGCCGGCCCCACGGACAGCAACGGCAATCCGGCCAATCTCGGCATTACCTACACCATCGACACACAGGATCCCATCACCGGCGCCGCCGCGTTCTCCACCTCGGTATCGCCGCAGGCCGCACAGGGCCAGCTTCCCCCGTCGCTGGGGGCGCTGGGGATGTAACCGCCGCTGTAACAGCCACGGAGTTCACAGAAACACCCATTTTTACCTGTGTTCTCCGTGGCAACCCGCCATATCGTGAATCGTAAAAACCGGGAAGCATTGCCCGGGCAGGTGCAGTAAACTATTCACAATTAACGATTCACGATTTACCTTTTCCATCACTCTCCATAGCTCGTTTCACAACACCATGACAACGCAGGCCACCCTCATCCCCTGCGGCATGCTGCGCCGCTGCGCCGCCATGGCCTATGACGGCATTCTGCTGTTCGCCGTGCTGTTTCTGGCCACTGCAGTGATACTGCCCCTGACCGGCGGCCACGCCATTCCCGCCGGCAACCTGCCCTACGAGCTATACCTGCTGCTGTGCTGCGGCCTGTACTTTATCTGGCAGTGGTGCCGCGGTGGCCAGACCCTGGGCATGAGCGCCTGGCACATCTGCCTGGTCGACGATACGGGCGCCCTGGTCAGCCCGGGCACGGCGGTACTGCGCTTCGCCCTGGCCTTGCTGTCGCTGGGGGCCCTGGGCCTCGGTTTTCTCTGGGCCTTGTTCGATCCCCGGGGGCTGACCTTCCATGACCGTTTCTCGCGGAGCCGGCTCGTGATTCGGGGAACCGCCGCCACGGCCTGAACAGCTCACCTCCGGGATTTCTCCCATCTTTTTGATCCAGCTCAAATTTAGCTGGCGCATTCGCAGTAGTTTACTAATATTAAAGAGTCGTATTTGGCACCCTGATAACGCTGTATAACAACCAAAGGGATCAAATCGCCATGTCTTACAGGCTTTCAGGCAGTACCCTTGCGCTCACCATTGCCATATTCTGTTCTCCTGCCCTCCGGGCCGACGCCCTGCTGGACCAGGCACAGCAACTGCTGGACGGCAAACATGCCGACCAGGCCTATACACTGCTGCATCAGCAATACGACCAGCGTGCCGGCCAGCCCGATTACGATCTGCTCCTGGGCATCGCCGCCCTGGATTCAGGCCGGCCGACCCGGGCCGTTTTCGCCCTGGAAAGGGTCCTGGCGGAACAGCCGGACAACGGCCGGGCCCGGGCCGAACTTGCCCGCGCCTATTACCAGATGGGTGAGGACGAAGCCGCCCGCAAGGAATTCACTGCAGTAAAGAAACAGTCCGTGCCCGCATCCGTGGCGCGCAGTATCGATAA
>Ga0102944_1000344_pt1 | contig 36521 bp, 36 predicted proteins | sample SalPonD_shore_MG_FD_78172 | JGI IMG/M metagenome (GOLD analysis project Ga0102944, IMG submission 78172) | Salt pond soil microbial communities from South San Francisco under conditions of wetland restoration - Salt Pond MetaG... | ecosystem: Environmental > Aquatic > Marine > Intertidal zone >... | reverse complement strand
TGAGACTACCTATCCTCTGCCATTTTACACCCATATCATCGCAGAATTATATGTCAACACCCGATTAGATCAGGAAATCAACCCCGATGATTACCTGACAAAACTGGATAATATCATCAAGGTTAGTCCTCACCGTCCCAAATTACGACTGTCAATCCGGATCCTGCAGAAACTTCTCATCGGGGGAGAGAACCAGTTGTTGGAGGAATTGAGCCAGACCAAAACCTACCTGCAACATAATGGGATGGACCATCTCAATCACATCATCGATCAGATCGAGCAGCAGGTCAAATCTGACGATGAGGTGTCAATTTTGGAGAATCAACTAGATATTCATTCTTGGTTGCGACCAAGGATTACCGTGCAGGATCATCAGATCGAGTTTATCTCATTATTTCAACACCGTTTTCGGATGAATCAGCCCAATATTACCGAGTGAAGGACGGGGTCTTCTTGTCGTTTTAGATAAAATCATATCAAGTCAATATCTGTTATCATAAAGATTTAAGAAATCAGATGCGTACAACCAGCTATGATTGAGGAATTGATCATCTGGTTACAGGATAATTTCCTGCTAGCTATGATTCTGCTAATCATCACAATCGTAGTAATTGCAGATCTCCGCGCTAGAGACGATGATGATACGGTTGAGAAGAAGCGGATCCTCGAATCTGAGGGGGGAGTTCCTGATTTCAATGCCATCCGTGGTAGAGCTCACAAAGACAGCATTCACGTCAAACGAACAAACCTATCTGATAAGTCCTATAAACGAAGAGAATGAATACCGTCTGAACAAGCATGTCAGCAATCATTCATCTAAATCCTGATAATTTGCAGGAAATCTTCTCAGAATATGATTGGATCCATCTGAATTTCTGGCACCATGAATGTGGACCCTGTATCAATCATGTCAATCCTGTTCTAGAGGATCTAGTTACCAATTACGAGCTTCCCGCAGATACTGCCATTGCCAAACTCAATGTCAGAGAATTCGATCCGTTACGACAGCAATTCTCCGTGAAATATGTTCCATCTTGGACAATTATTAGTGATGGTAACTATCTGGGATTACAGGATGGTTGGATATTGAGTGCAAAGAAATTACTGGCATTTTTTACATATATCAAAGAGCGTAAAGCCAGATTACAGAAATTGGGATTGCCAATCATCTACCAGGAATACAAAATTAGTCTTGACTAATCAGTAATCGCAGAGAAGACCTCATTTAGAATATCTTGAATGGTATTTTCCATATCAGGATCCTTACGACCATCAAAATTGGTCAGATAGCTCATGATATCCGACTCCTGATTGAGTCGCTCGTTGAAATCAGACACTTTCTCGAGAAGAACCATATCCTTATTGACTTCAAATTTCGCCTGTTGCAGATAGGAGAAGACCATGGCAGTCTTCACCCAAGAGTCATTATTCTCCTCTTTGATGGTAGCAATGACCAATAGCCGGTTTTTCATCACAATATAAGAACTGGAAACCGGTGATTTGAAGAGATCATTGATATGATCATCAACTGCAGATAATAGAGCGGTGAAATTGGGGATAAACCGCTGATCATGATTCATCACCTCGATAAACTGGAAGAGAAAATCAAAGAGCAGGCTACCAAAATTATTGTAGATTATCACCAACAAGGGATACTGATTCATTAGGATCTGCTGCATCGTCTCCACATTCTGAAAGATTAGCTCATCGTTGACCTCGATATTCTCGGTCTTGGCATACCGATAGCCCTGATTATAGAATTTCAATGCCTGCTCCAATGCTTCCTCACCGGTCAGAATCCGGTAGAGATAGATATTGCCGATGAAAACATACCCCCAGTAGGGCAACTCATGATCCTCTTCTGATTGTTTTCCCAGCTCAATCACCTTCTGAAAGATGCCAACAATCTCATCGATATCGTGAAGCTCTCGGGTGGTAAATAATTGAAACATTAGTTTTGCCTTCTCATACCACATTCGAGCGGAATTGATATCCCAACGAACAAGGAGATTGGATACTCGATGAGCTGCAACTAGATCTACTACCTGTAATTCCTCAATCAGATCGATTAACAGATCAGGGAGGAGGAGTGATGACTGATCAGGGATTTCAAGATCAAGTCGAAGTACCGACTGCCACAATGTCTGTATCCTATTCTTTCGTTTGCGATGTGGATCAGTCTCGACAAATTCTTCATCCAATCCAAAGAAGATGATCTCGGGTAAATGTTGCTGAATATAGTCTAATCCTTCAAGTTTTGTCTTGAACTGAGTTAATTCTTTTGACAATATGACAAAGGAGAGTGATTACCATATTAAGCTGGTGATAAAAAAATAACTATTTGGATTTCAGTTAGTAATGATATGATTGCCAAGGGTATTGAAGGCATCATCAACCTGCGTACCGGTTTTTGCTGAAGTTTCAAGATACTCGATACAATCCAGTTCTTTTGCCTGAGTTTCTGCATCAGCTTGTTTCACTGCTCGGTCATCAGTTAGATCAGCCTTGTTACCAATCAAAATGAATTGCTGATCTGGTTCGACCTGCCGGGCATCGGCAATCCATTCTCGAATCTCATCGAATGTATCCTTTCGAGTCAGATCAAATACTGCCAGTGCTCCTTTCGATCCCTTGTAGAACATTTTGCGAAGCCGACTGAATTGCTGTTGACCAGCAATATCAAAGATGGTATAACAGATACGGAGATCGGCAATATCCTCATACTTGGTATAGGGTTCCATACCAATGGTTAGTACGTAATCCTTGCGGAATTTACCATGAACAAATTGGTTGACCAACGAGGTCTTACCCACCGCAGCAGATCCGATAAGCAGAATTTTCAACGTACGATCAACTTTCTCGGCCATGAATTCTTTCCTTCTTTGGTTGTATATTATTCTATTTCCTCTTGAATGACAAATGGCAAACCAAGAAAAGAGACGGAGATAAGCCTTACGCGAAGAGGATGTTTTGTACTGCAAAATCAAAACCCAAGAAGCGAGACCCTGTATCTGAATAACAGGACTATGATCTAAATTGCCAATTCAGGAGGCTGTACGTTCATATTAGAGATTCAAAGATATGTATTGCCGAAAATATATATAATCAAACCCGCAAATTGGATTAATGAAGAGTTCATTTATTATAATCATATTTTTGCTTATCTCACCGGTACTCTTACCGTTACAGACGCACGGTCAGGCGGTCGCAGATGCTACAGTTTCTGGCGATCTGACGGTTCAGCAGTATGATGACAACAGCAATTCCAGATACGACTTGATGCTATTCCAGTTCGAGTACAACATGGCCAGCACCTACGAGTATGTCAATCAGAAAGTCAGCATGTACAATTCGACTGATAACCTCATCAGGATATGGGAGGATTCGATGCTTATGGATCTAGGTCAGAAGCAGAATTTTTCCGTTTTCGGCTGGGATCTATACGAGACCGGTGTAGTCGATACGGTGACCTTCAACATTTCCGTGACTCAGAAGTATTCAAATGATATAGATTTTGAAACCCTGAACTACACCATGAACTTCGACTTCAATGACTACGAGACTCCACCTGTGACCACCAGTCACAGCCAGCTGGAATATGTTGATCTCTACTCTGCAAATTACTCCGAAGGACCCGATGGCCTGTATGATCTGTTCCGCATTTCCACCAATTTCACTGCCACCAGGAAGGGAAATTTCTACATGTCATCATTTGTTGATTACAAAAGCTTGTATGGATCCTTCCACTTTGGTAGGGCAGAGGAACTGTATGTCAATGATAGCAAGGAGTACAAGATCAGCGAGTACTACGGTCAACGGCATATCTTCAATGATCTATCGTCAAAGACTACCTACAACAATTTCACCTATGGTTCATCCTTCATCTTTGAGGGAGGAATAATCTACGATGGGCAGAATTACACCTTTGAGTATAATAAGAATTTGATACCCACGACACCGCACTCTTTCAATGTATCGCAGTTTTCCAATGATCCGATGTTTGAGTCCTCTATGAACGGTGTCCCTGTGGTCAATGGTGAGGGAAAAGTAAGTGGCTACAAGTTAACACTCAGCTACGCCTCTTATTTCTCAGGTGACATGAAAATAACCATTACCGACAGCGATAGGATTTATCTGACCGATTTCTCCACCCAAGTTTTGATGGGAAAACACAATCTCACCATGAACCTGACGGCCATCCAAATGAATAAATTGTTCGGCTCATCTAATACCTCTGGTATACAGTACAACATCAAACTGACCACCGTCCAGAATTTGGTATTCGAGGATAAATTCAACGATTATACCATGGATCTTGAAGGAAATGAGATTATGGGCGTCGGAGCAAAAATATCCAATTTCAATATTGAGTACATGGGTATTGACCAAGCGGAGACCATCAAGATGAGTTACACCCTTTCCGTCTACCAAGCTGGAAATGTGTCTCTTGATCAGAGATTCTTATACTACAAGAATGGATCAACTTATTCATCTGCATATGAGTATAACAGAACAACCACCAAATTCGAGCCAGGTATCTATAATATTGTTAACCAACTATCTAGGAAAACATTTGCAGGGGTTAATACAACGGGTAAATGGGTTTCAGTGGTCGATGGAACGTTCACTTTCGCCAACGATACCACGATTGATGCCGGTCGTTTCACTGATGAATTAGCATTCAAGCCACAGATCAATGAAACCTCTCAAACATCCCAAACTTCTCAAACTTCTCAAACTTCTAGAACTACATCAAATAAGGATACCACCTCGGGTGATGCAGACTTTCTGCTCTCTGCCCCACTCCTCGCACTGGTGACTGTTCCGATCTTAGTATATCGTAAAAGGAAACGATAAGATCACACTCCAACCACCATCAAGTCATTACCCCCCAAAATTCAGAGAAGTGAAAGACACGAACCTGTTTGTTACAGGATAAAGTCAGATTCGATCTCTTCAGATAGGCAACAAAATTTAATGATTAAATAGGACAGGTTATTAATTGAAAGAAATATTATTGCTTGTTAAATGTTTATTCGATCTATTTCAGTACAGAATTTCAAAACACTGGAATTAGATGAGTTTGAATTTAAGGATTATAACATCATTATTGGTCCAAATAGTGCGGGAAAATCTAATCTGGTCTCTTTTTTTAAGTTTATTGCAGATATTATTAATGACGATCTTGAATCAGCAATTTCTCGACAAGGAGGAGTTAAAAATATACTCAATTTTAATCAGAACTCAAATGAGATAAGTTTTAAATTAAAATTTTCAGAAAAGATCAAACCTTATGATAAAATAGCATTTAATAGACCAGTTGATGTAATTTATACTACCAAAATAAGGTTTGAAAATAATTCGCCAATTATCTTGGAAGAGAAGATCAATCTCAATTTTCTTTATTCTGAAGAAATGAACATTCAAGAGACAATACCTGAGGAAATTATTAAAGAGATTAATCAGAAGATTAATGCTAATGACAATGAAATTTACCAAAAAATACCCCATGAATTAATGGACTTGGAATTCTATACCATTACAGCAGAAAGGATTAACAATGAAATTTCAATAACTACAACATATCCCGATGAAAATGACTTGAACATTCGATTAATGAATTCCCTTCAATCAATACGAACTATCTTTGAACGCAAATCCTACAAAGACAATTCGTTGTTTCTATCAGATTATAATTTCATTCTAGGAAAGTTGAGTACTATACGAGTTTTTGATATTGATACAAAAACAATTATGAAACCCAGTTCTCAAAAAAGTGAGAAGTATTTGGTCCCATCTGGACAAAATCTAGTCAACAGACTGGAGAAGATATTTTATGATAACAAGAAGAAGAAGGATTTTCTGAATATGTACCAGTCATTTCTCCCATACGTCAAAGGGGCAAAAATAGAAAGAGAGAACTCGAATTATTCATCCCTGTATATTGATGAGATGTATAATGATAACCCGACTCCTCCAGAGCTAATTAGTGATGGGACCTTGGGAATAGTTGCAATTATCATGACGCTCTATTACGAAGATCTTGATATAACCCTCTTAGAGGAACCAGAAAAATATCTACATCCAGAGATCATCAGGAAACTTGCAAATGCAATTGAGGATACATCAATGTATAAACAGGTCATAATAACTACTCATAGCTCCGAATTACTGAAACATATGAAAAAAGAACACGTGATCTTTGTTTCACGAGAACAAAACGGCCTCTCAAAATTCATCTATCCTTCAACAGATGAGAAGGTAAAAGAATTCATGAGCAACGATTTACAACTTGAGGATCTCTTTATCAATAATTTCTTAGGAGTTATCTAATTGCTAATTTATTACTACGTTGAAGGAGATGGTGATGATGAATTATTCATAAATAGGATCATTAAGCCATTATTCGATGATACTACAAGTTTTCAGATTATTCCATATATTGGTGACACTGGTATTAATAGTAAACTTAAAACATCATACAGCTTGAAATCCCAAGGTGGGACGGATGTGATTTATCTGAGAGATTCTGATTTTAATAATCATCCCAGATCAATTACTGATGTTAAGACTGAGGTTTTGGATACATATCGAGTTGAAGAGGAAGATATTGTAATTGTAGTGATTGAAATAGAAAGCTGGTACTACGCAGGATTAACACCTGCAACCTGTAGAGAATTGGGTATTGATATTTATCCGGATCTAGATCTAGTGACTAAAGAAAAACTCATAGAATGCGCACTCCGTAAAGGTTTAACAAAAAAACAATTAGAACTTGAAATTCTTGATCATTACGATTTAGACTTCGCTATACAACAAAATGACAGTTTTGCTTATTTCATAAATTTGTTACAACAACGATTTGAAAATCTTGAGATTTACACGTGATTGAAGCAGAATTTCAGAGATTGGTAATTGCAAAATATTCGAACAACAACCAGATCAACTGATGGAGATAGCCTTACACGAAGAGTAGGATTTTATATATCGAGCAGGGTAGTAGAGCTATGAAACACCGATTTCTGATGGTAGCAACCATACTCCTGTTGGGCAGTCTCCTCCCCTCCAGTAGTGCTGCAACCAACATTCAGTCGATGGCCTACAAGGATCTAGATGGACAGACTCAATCATTTCAACAATATGATGGGCAACATCTTGTCGTTGAGGCATTTTCCACAGAATGCTCGCATTGTCAGGATTACCATCCTATTCTCGTCGATGTCTATGGCAGTTATAAGAATAATATCACCTTGTTGTCCATTTCAATTAATAATGATGACACGGCAAACACCGTGAAAAATTTCGAGGAGACCTATTCATCAAACTGGACGATGGGTCTGCAATCCGGTACCAGCCTGGAAGATAGTTACAATCTCAGAGGAACGCCAACGACACTGATGTTCTCACCAGCAGGAGATCTGCAGGCATGTCTTGTCGGCACACAGACAGCAGACGCACTGAGTGGACACCTTGATAATTACCTGCAATCAAGTAATTACTCCTTCAATGTCGAGGATGGTGCCTGTACACCACCAACACTGGCACAACGATTTTTTGGGTCCATCCTCTTTCCCATCACCGCCGGTATTCTGGTCTATGTTCTCATCAAATTGATAGGTAAATACACGAGAGAGTAGGATAATTCAGAAATTTCAATCGGTTGCTATCGCAACAGGTCATCTTAAAATTTGTTGAGAAGACATCAAGGTATGACTGATTGGAAGCAGGCTTACACGGTAGGAGCCAAACGTGTGGGACCATTGGTATTCTCCGCAGGATTTTTTGGTCTGATCTTTGGGTTTACCGGGGCGTCGGGAGGACTCAAGTTGGGAATCATCTCAGCCATGAGCATCCTGATCTTCGCCGGCTCAGCACAATTCATCACGCTAGTCCTGATAATTGAGAAACAGACACTGGTTGCGGTATTTATTGCAGCAACAATTATCAATCTCCGTCATCTGATCTACGGTGGCGTGCTCCATGATCTCTTGGAATTTCGCGGGATAAAACGATTGATACCTGCATATTTTCTGACAGATGAGGCATTTCTGGTAACAACACTGATCAATAAGGAAAAGGAGCAGATCAGTTTGGACTGGGTACTGATCGGCGCGGGTTCGGTGCTGTGGTTCTTCTGGAACTTGACCACCATCACTGGCTACCTGATCTATCAGGTGACCCAGGATATTATCAGCCTGCCAGAGAATTTTGTTCTTGCCTCATCATTTGTTGGCTTTCTAGTAGAGCACTGGGTCAAGCATCCACAGGATCGTGGAGTGATTGCGGTGGCAACGGTTTTGGCATTGGGTTTTGGCTTTATCGTGGAGAGCTCAGCCTTGCTGATTATTGTCATGGCTGGAGGAGCTATTTTCGCATTACTCAGACATGGAGGCGCGCAAGATGACTGAGACCGTTCAATTACTGATTCTGATTGCACTAATTGGGGTAACTACTCTAGCTCTTCGTGCCACTTTCCTGTTCTACCTACCCAAATTCATCAATCATCCACGGATACGACGAGCATTCGATGCAGTGCCTGCGAGTATGCTCGTTGCTCTGGTCATTCCCTTCACCTTTTTTGTCAATCAGCAACTGAGCCTGTTTCGAACCGAGGTCTATGCCATTCTGATCACCATCCCGCTGATTTATTTGACAAAGAAATATGCATATGGATTGTTGATCAGCATCATCAGCTATATTATCTTCATCAACCTCTTCTAGATAACAAATATCACCATATTACAAGATCACTGTAGATTCACTTACCGAACCGGTTGATTCTCCGATCACGAATAATGAAAATAGGATACCGGAATTCACAACCTTCATAGCTTAGAGTTTCACAATTAGGACAGATATCATGACAACAACGATGGAAAATACTGATTTTTCACCGCATACACTTGAAGCTCAGAAGATGGAGGAGTTCGTCGATACTATTCTATTTGGAGATTCAATGGACGAATTACCCAAATTTGGCGATACCATCCTCGGACCGGAAGATGCTTCAATTGGGATACTGCTGGTACATGGTTTTTCTGGGTCGAATCTGGAGATGCTATATCTGGCCAACTATCTGGCACTACGAGGGGTAAGGGTTGCAGTACCATTACTCCCGGGTCATGGTACAAGCTATCATGACCTGCTCAATTACGGTTATGAGGCATGGATGAACAAAGTCCGCAAGACTCATGATTACCTGCTGGCAGAACAGGATGATCGAAAGATTGTTGGCGTGGGTCACTCCATGGGAGGATCATTACTGTTCTCATTGGCACCTGATCTAAATCTCGAGGGGTTGGTCAGTCTAGCCGGTCCGATCCGTTATCCTCTGTATCTGCGGATGCTGGGTAAAGTAGTAGAACGTACCAATTTGAAAATCCCCTTCAACAATCTCAAATTCTATGACAAACGACTACATGATCATCCAGTAGTGGGATTCATGCAGGACAAATACGAGAAAATCCCGCTGGAAACATTGGGGGAGATTTTGGAAGTGATCAATATTGCTCATGATAATCTACCATCAATAACCCTACCCATCTGTTTGATCTACGCACGGGATGATGCGGTGGTACCACCCTATCATGTCGATCATGTGGTCGAGGAGATTGGTTCCAATGATCTTGAGATATCATGGTTATATCGTTCCAATCACATTATGGTAATCGATGAGGATCGTGACCTGGTGACAAAAAAAGTTTGGACCTTCATCAATCGCGTTCTTGACCTAATTGAGTAGTTTGCTAGAATTGACTATGTAGTCATGATGATGAGATAGGTTTGTAAGGTTGGTCAATTTAGAATGCATCATAGTGATGGAAGTGTAGTGATCACTAAAAAATAACCAGAGCATAATTATAATTTACCAAACCATATAATATATCATTATTTTATTTATATTTCAAATTAATATTTTATTAATCTCAGATGATAGAAGAACAATCGTGATCATTTGGTCGGATAATGATCACTAATCGAACTAGAAGTGGCAGTGATGATGGTTGACCAGATGAATCCGATCTGTTGACAAGATGAGAAAATATTCGGGATTCTACAAGGGTAGCAACCCAACTTAATCTGCAGTGTATCCATTGCGATACCATTCGATGCAGGTAAAGTAGATGGAAATGCAGGTATATTGGGTATATTGTGCATGTCGAGCTATGTGGAGAGGGGCAGGTGTACGCACGCGCGCACGTGTGTATGAGCACGCGGACAGGGTTGCACACTATCCGGGCGGGGTCGCGGACACAATTGAACCTGGGATGAATCATGATCAGGGGATATTCAAAATTGATGAGATTCTGATCAGCTGAGATACTCATAAAATTGGCGAAAAGTATAGTATTTTCGAATTTATACTGATTAGGAATTTTTTTGTTGTAACATATATCATATTGATTAATTATTCCACACAATATTACGGAGAGATTACTAGAGTAATTCGACCATGAGTGAAACTCGCTGAAATCTATAAATCTACTATTTCTGGAGAGGAGACTATATTGCTACAAACACATAATTAGTACTTACACATATGTAGTTTGTGTGTCTATGATAGTTCACACCTTTACTATAAATCATATATTAGTACCACTGTCGATAGTGAATGTTATATTATAATTATATAATGATTACATACCAAAATATGTAGTAATTAGATAGTCTAAATGAATAATAACGGAATTACTTAAATTCACATATTTCAGGGATTGATACCATGATTATAATTTGATATTCTATGGTTTATTCAATTCATTAATTATTTATGGTAAATTTAATATTTCCAAGATTAATTGTTATGATTTTATCATTATGAAATATCAAAATAAGAACAATATAATACTTTATAATACGTATTAAATAGATATTTTTATATTAAATATTATAGCATTAATTCATTTCGAGGTATTGAATAGTTATATATCAACAAAATTATAAGAATAATATGAAATTAATAGATAAAATACCTAAAATTTAAGTTGTAAAGTCCTAAATAATAATATTATTCACAAAATATAAATTTACAACATTCCTACAATATTAATTTAAAAATATTATTATGACAATATATCCATAATATTTATGATTATTATATGATTAATTCATATATTATCAGTATTATAATTTATCATTTGAATATTATATTAGATAAGATAAACTATATTAATTCTATATATACATAAGTAAAACTACATTCAATTATACGTATATAAATAACATATTAATGATAATAAATTCAGTGTTCAACGTAATTATTTATTAATCCACCATATCATATTTATCAGACGATTTAATAGAATAATTCACAGATGTAAAAACAATATCATATTATTTCACATAAATTCGACAATTACTAGGATTTCAATTATTCATATTATCGATAGATCATTCCACCAATTACAAGATATATCAAGTATAATAAAAAATTATAAAGAATTATATTGCAAGAAAACTATAGAAATCAGTATTCACACCCGTACCACCAAGTGACTTGATTGCATGAACAATTTGACCACGATGATAGGTAATATGATCAGTATGGACCAATAGGTATGCATCAACATCTACTTCTGGTGTATCCTCACCAAACGAATATGATTTATCTTCCAAAGCCATCGCAGCCTCGATAAATTTGGCCCGACTATCATGCCAGGTCTTGATCAACGTAGTCCGATCTAGTGTAGCCAACCAATCCATCCGATCTTCTAACTCACTATACGGAATATGTAGATAATCATAACTATTTACCAGATGTTCCATCAATTCTTTGATCGACCGCGTAGAATCCGCTGGAGAATGAGTATAATCCTGCTTATCCAATCCAGCAATTACTGGACTAAGTCGCGTATCTGCCCAATCATAATAATCAAGCAATTGTTTACGATTCATACCAGCGTACTGCTTTAGACATATTTGTACTCATCTTTGACGATACAGTAAGATACACAATTGAGTAAAAACCATCGACAAAATCTGCATTGCGCTTAGCCATTACTACACGCAATTATTCCAATCAATTTCAAATTACAAATTATTGAAGTAGAGGACCTGCAAGAGCAAAATTATGAGATTTAGTGAGTGAGAATTGGTATTTTTCTGTCAGAAATAGCAGTTGAGAGTTATACGCAATTTATATGAAATCCAATAAGACTGACAGATATTGCGTAACACAGAGAAATATCGGTAAATCACGGTAGAATATTTATTACATACCCACTGATGTGGGCGTATTCCCCCCGGAGCGTTCTGCAAACCACCAATGATGATTAGATACCAAGATTATTCTTCAAACAAATAGATCAGAGCCTTTGGAAGCGAGATTCGCCAATTACCATAACTATGTGCTCCTCTAAATACGTTGAACTGGTAGTCATAGCCTTTCAACATCAATATATCTCGCATATGTAGATTGGGCCAGTATTGACCAGGTTGGCCGAACAGATCCTCGGGTGTTTCGTACACCCCAACCTCCATGTAGATCTTAATATCGACTTTGGGATGGTCTCGATACTCCTCGATCAAGAATTGGTGGTTGCCATTAACGAAATCAAATCGATGATTCGGCTTATCAGGTGACCAGAATGACCCTGATTGACAAATAACCTTACCAAATACTTCAGGAAAGTGCAGTGCCATATACATTGCATTCAACCCACCAAGTGAGGAACCACCAATAATAACATCAGCTGGATCATTGGAAACATTATAGTTTGATCTGATCTCAGGTAGAACTTCATTGATAAAAAATTCATTTACCTCATCATCAGGAAGTAATTCATCTCGATCCCGATGAAATCGAAACAAGGCACAGATCGGAGGGATTTTTCCTGCAGCAATCAGATTATCAAGAATCCGTGGAGTATTTACCAGACCTTCTTTGGTATAGGCAAAAGCATCATTCATAACAAGCAGGGGGTAGGGATTTTCGTCAACATCATAATCTGCAGGACAATAGATACAGTATTGGTAGAGATAGGGACTCTCATCAGGATTTTCAGCATCTAGAGCGGTATTTTCTATTTCATTAGTGATTTTATCATACAACCTCCCTCTTGCTTTGATATGAAATTCCGCTACTGAACCAGATGCAACATCTCGTTGATCAGACCACGATGTCTGTGGTGCTCCTGGTAAAGAGAGATAGGTGATCACAAATTCCTCACCATCATCTAATTCAATGATATCTTTGTTGTCATTATAGGGATCTTGGATACGCTCGCCCCAGTTGATAAACATCTGTTTGGGATAATTTGGGGTAATGACCTTACTCCGATGAAAATTATACGGTAATATTGAGCGATTCAAGATGTAGACGGAGCGATAGTAGATATCAGTATGATCTAGTCGTAGCATCTTTGCTCGTTCTTTGAGCATGCCAAATGCAGGACAGGAGACCCATAATTCATCAGTAGGTGTCTGCTCCCGATAGAGAAACGTGACAAGTTGATGATTTGGCTCTCCTTGGATGGATTCGACAAGCGGACCATCAATATTATCCCAAAATGTATCAAGATAGACGTCGGTATCATCAATTGTCTCTATCTTAGCGGCCACTTCCTGTAATATTGGACTGATTATCTCTTCTGAACTGATTAATTTCAACATCGTAAACATGGCAATATTTTGCCTTCAGCTTATAAATTTTGGTAGGAGGAATTATTGAGAAACAATGACCAGTCCAGGATATAAACACCAATAATGCAAAAAAATCCATGGGGAGTTTATTTCTAGTTTGAAGGATCTGGATAGTCGTACTCCTGAGAGAAATTATGACCAGCGATCAATGATTCGACTAAATGATTTCCAACTACGACTGGTTGCTGCTATATCCAACTCCTTCTCAATAATGGAATTGGGACTGACACCACCTTTCTTCACTTCCAATATCGAGCAGATGATCCCATGTTGTTGGAAGAAATAATTGATCTCCGCAGATGAGGTGGTATGTGTTGATGGCAGATCCATTTTCACATCATCATGCAAGATCGTGACATACCACCGCTGATTATTATCAGGTTCTCCTTTCGGAAAGGGTTGACTATCAACTACGGCTTTAACTTGGTCAAATGGCCGGATCATGACTGGCATCTCACTATCGAATCGATCCTGCAGTTCTGCTTCCACCATCGATTGCATAGTATCAATGTCGCCATCATACTCGAAATAGATATTGCCAGTTGCCAAGTATGCATCAACCTTTACAGCACCTAAATTCGAGAATAAATCAATCTGTTCCTGTTTTTTGATCTTATTATGACCACCAACATTGACTGCACGTAGAAAGGCCAGATAGTTTGCCATACTATGCGATTGATGCGTTGACATATTAAAACATCTGAGATCAGCTGAATTCAGGAATCAGATACGGCTGGATACTATAACCAGATCAGTAATTGCGATCACCAATGATACCAGAGATCATATCCACACCTCGTTCATAAAATGCAGATGAGCCAATCTTGACAAAACCTAATTTCTCGTAGATTTTGATTGCAGGGAAATTATCAACATCTGTTTCCAGATAGATATGATCGAAGTTTGTCTTTAATTGCTCTATCAGATGATAACAGACAGTAAAGCCGAGTTTTTGATGTCTTTGATCGATCATGGTATGCACTCCACCGACGACCGCATAGTTTTCAAATTCCTCATTACTTCGAGCACCAGCAACAATCACATCATCAAGTTCCAGTACCACATGTGTATTGGGAATATCATCAAAATTCGGTTCTTGATACTTATAGAAGGATCGGACCTTGTCATATGCAGTCTGTATGGTTGGATGGAGAATTACAGTAGCTTCAGGATTGCAGGCAGTATCAAGTGCTGAATCCAGAGATTCGAGTCGATAGACGGTATTCTGTAGGGTTTTATCAAATTTTCCTGTAGCAAAGAGCTTAGAGGCTATTGCATCAATCCTTGCACCTGAACTGAAGAAAAACACCTCAGACAGACCTTCAAGTAACTGCTGGAAGTATTGGTACTGCTCCTCGGTAGCACGGTAATCAATTGCAATCATCCAGGAACGATCAGGATCAACATTGAGGAGGATTCCCCTATCCAAACTGCCGATAATTGCATAGAATCTGTAGGGGCGACTGACGATATTGCCCATAGAGTAGATTGCTTTGACAGCATGTGATGGTTGCTCGACCATTGCCTGTTTGATGAATTTAAGAAGTGCAGATCGATCAACAGCAGCTATATCACCAATAGGATTGAAAATCAGCGATTGAACAGTATGAGAGGAGAGAAACTGCTGTATCTCATCAACAATAGACATAATCAGCTTGAGATAGGGTATTTATTTAAATTAGAGCGTGATTGTTGGATATTTGCCAGGATCTAGCGTTGTTTCATAGGAATAAAGGCACGTTTGGTCTCTCCCATGTAGATCTGCCGAGGACGATGAATTCGACGATCTGAACGACCCATCTCCTCTTTCCACTGAGCAATCCAACCGGGAATCCTACCCAGCGTGAACATAACCGTCATCATATTGGTAGGAATGCCAAGTGCCCGGTAGAGAATACCCGAATAGAAATCAACATTGGGATAGAGATTGCGTGATTTGAAGTAATCATCAGATAAAGCGGCTTTCTCCAATTCCATGGCAATATTGAGGATCGGATCATCAATACCCAGTTCAGGTAATAATTCAGCAGCCATACTCTTGAGAATCTCAGCACGGGGATCAAAGTATTTGTAGACCCGGTGACCAAATCCCATCAATCGGAAGGAGGAATCCTTATCTTTTGCCTTATCAATCCATTTCTGTACGGGATCACCACTTTGCTTGATCTGATCTAGCATTTCAAGCACTTTCTGATTGGCACCACCATGAAGTGGACCAGACAGAGCAGCAACTCCTGCAGATATGGTGGCAAACAGTGATGCCTCGGCAGAACCTACCATACGAACGGTTGAGGCAGAACAATTCTGCTCGTGATCAGCATGCAGGATCAGGATCAGATTAAGTGCTTTGGTCATCAACGGATTGTGTTTGTAGGGTTCAGTGGGCACGGCAAACATCATATGAAGAAAATCAGAAACATAATCCAGATTATTCTGAGGATAGACAATCGGCTGACCTATTGATTTCTTGTAGGAGAATGCAGCAATTGTTTTTGCTTTGGCAATCAGTCTGATGATATTGAGATGAATATCCTCATTTAAGGTGGCATCAGGATAGTAAGCTCCAAGTGAGGCAATCATTGCCGACATCACAGTCATCGGATGGGCATTGTGGGGAAATCCCTCGAAGAATTTTAACATATCCTGATGAAGAAGGGTATGCCTGGTCAACATGTATTCGAATTCATCCAACGTCTTGCGATCAGGTAATTCTCCATAGATGATCAGATAACAGATCTCGGTAAAACTACAATTCTCTGCCAATTCCTCAATTGGATAGCCGCGGTACCGCAGGATCCCTTTCTCACCATTGATGAAGGTGATTTCACTGGTACAGGAGCCAGTATTACCATATCCCGGATCTAGACCGATAAGACCAGTACTACTACGGAGTTTGGCCAGATCTATGCCTTTCTCATGTTCGGTTCCTTCAATGACGGGAAATTCATAGCTATTGCCATTGAAAGAGAGAGTGACAGAATCGTGTTTGATATCAGTTGTTTGTTCTGAAGTCATATCGACACGCAGTTGGCAACTAAGATTTTATCCTTGTTATTTAGCAAATGTAATTTGTGTAGTCGAAGGGCTACAAACCGAGCAAAATTACAGGATTTTGAGAAAAATAGGAGAAGATGTACCAAGAAAGAGACTGACAGAACAAGGAGAGAGAGTCTATTAACAATAAAATCACCATACTGAGTAGATGATACCGAATTTGTAACGATCAGCCATTCAGCAGAGATTTTACCACAAATTTACTGATTCAGAGTACAACATAGAAGATTTTCGAGGGGATACAGATGAGAATGGATCTAGCTAAGCTAGAGGATTGGAGGAGAGAAATGAGCTGGTACTATTAGGACGTATACACGAGGAGAGCGGCTGAGATAGGGATTTCTCAGAGTAGATCACCGAGATGGCAACTGCAGTCAAGCTTATTTCTGAATTTTTTACTGGGAGAAGCTGCTGATACAATTTACAAAAATAGATGAACCATAGCTGGATGATTTTTCGAGGGAGATGACTGCAGTAATGACAATAATTACCGTAATGGGACAGGGAAATTCCGTGAGCATAGCAATAGATATCACCAGGCATAATGATATGATACAGATAACTAGACACCGGTAGTTTAGAAGGTAGTTGATTTACTGAAAATGTATTCTATTGTAATAATAGAAGATATACTATTATTTTTCACTACATGATCAGAACAACAGAAAAACCAGAGAGAAAAAGTAGAGAAATAACACTACAGACCATATAATCGGAAAATATGACAGAATCAACCCCATCAACATAGCAATTAGAAAATAGCTGAGAATAGCTGAACACCTCAAAAATAACAGAGACAGGAATTGTAACAAGGATTGAGCTTGAAAACAGACAAGAAGCCCCCTGGTTGATGTTCTCGGGATATTATCTGAGATTATATTGCAGCAGGCAGATTTTGAATTATAAGTTCACAGGCGATCAGACCCAAGTTACAATACAGAAATGACTGAGATTTGATTGTTTTTCAATTAATCTCATCACGATTGCCATTTTACCAACCAGTTCAGCGATGATCATCGTAATGATCCCATCAGATAACAGGAGTGATTTGAATGGGACTGAGAGAGAGCGAGGATCAAACAGAATGGGTGCTGAGCGGAAGCTACAAAACAATGTAAACAATGTTAATAATGTATACAATATGAACACTGAATATACAAAATTAAGAGAAAAGAGACCAGAGGAGACGATAACAGAATGCACACACAAAGCTAGAGGAGAGGCTAGGTGACTAGATGAAGATCTAGATGAAAACGAGTACAAATGCTGAACAGGCAGAATCTGCCCAAGCAACAGAGATAGCTGAAAGTACTCAACCCGCCAGCACCAAATATACGAGCAGTACAATCCATTTCAGCGTTAAATCATCGTTAGATACCGTGAGAACAAAAACATAGGATGTAAACATTCTCCACATCCTAGTACTGAAATTGATACAGAATGAACCTACAGACAATACGGAGACAAATCAGAGGAGTTAGTGCCAACTTTGACCTCGACATCAAAAATAGAGAATAATAGAGATAGAAAGCACATACATGGTAAAATCAACAGAAACGACCTTAATTATACCCCTCATATTGGCAAGACCAGTATAGAACTACCACACCAACCCATTATTAGTACAATAGATACCTAAGATTTGATTCATTTACTGTAAATCTCCAAACTAATCATCATTTCAGTATGCTGTCTTCATGAAAACAGACTACACATTTGAGAGACTATACCATAGATATCAGTAAGAAGATGGCTAGTCAAAGAAAATCAGATAGATCAGCCCAACACCAGTCACAATCCAAGTGTATTACAATAACAGACCATACAACGACAAATTAGAAGGGATTGAGTTGATATTGAAATGAACTTGATCACGATAAAACAACCGATTCAATACAGTCAAGATCTAAAAACCAATAATTTGATGTCGAAATATAAGATATCACCACTAAAACCCTTGAATATGGCAAATTACAGCAAATAAGAAGAAAAACTCTTCAAACTAGAATATTCTAGAAGAAGAAATGATTTGACAAAGAAAAAAGAAAATATCAGATAAAACAAGCTCTCTTCTTCAATTTTTACCAACTCAGACAAATCACCATCACTAGAGCCGACTACCATATCACAACACAGAATAGCTACAACCCACGAATTATCGATAATTCACCCATAACGCTAGCACATACCTTTACATAACATAGACCAAATCTCATCCCATGACAAAGCGGGAGGTAGTCATTGGCGAGGAAATCTATATGGAATTGAAGAAATTACAATTCCAGGGAGAGGATATCGAGCAGGTGCTACATCGAATTATTATACCGAAAGATATAGACAATAACAATTCTACAAATTGGATTGGCAGATCAGCTCTATCTGAGGAAATGCTGATCGATACAGATCGACGAAATAGACGAGCCTGGCGGATCTAACACTCCAGCTGTTTTTCCATATCAAAGGCAACAACCTCCCAGGATTGTACCTGTTCAACTCGTCGTTTGACTCTAGTATAGCCAATTGCCTCATAAAATGGCAGAGATGTCAAATTAGCAGATAATTTGGCCAGATGATAGCCTTTTGCACACAATTCCTGCTCAATATGACTCATCAATGCCTTACCTACACCTTTTCTCTGAAGTTCATAATCTACAAAGACATTAACAATTTCATCATTATTCGTTGAGACAGTACCGGCGATGACATCATCTACAATGGCAACGAAGAAATCCTTACGCTCAAGCATTGTCTGTAGCCAATTGACATTGTAATGTTGCTCGTTGAGCAGATCAATGAAATCATCAGGATAATCTTTCTTATTGGCACGAGAGGCACGATGAATAACGGCAATCGCAGATTCTATCTCATCTACCTGTAATTTACGAATAGTTATCATCAAATCACCATGAATTGAAGGAGTTATAATTATTTCGAGAATCAGCCTTACAAATCAGAAAATCCAAGAATATTACAAGCAGAGAACACCTACGACTGTTATTTATCATATCCAAAGGACCGTGGCAGATCAAAATTTGAGGAGAAGGAGGCACAGAAAAGCCAATAATTGAAGAATTAACGATTCTAGAAAATAAGATGACTTGCTGAGAAAGCAGTTTACTTTCAATCTTGCTAGCGTAATCCCCACCATAATGAGAAAACCTTAAGATTACATCATATCAGAATTTAGTGACATATCACAATCAGCATATCGTTCAAACTGCAACGACAAGGTCTGATTGCGTTGTTTCAATACACCAGACCACCAGATTCCGACGATAAATGCAACAAGAAGAACTGGAATTGCAATAATGGTGGCACTGCTAAAGAGGGCATGCAAAAATAAGATCAGAGGCAAGACTACAGCAGATGAACCCACATAATTGAGCAGACCAGCATACAGTATTGATAGAAAGATAGAAGTGACAAGCAGACCCAAACAGATGAGACTATACCCAATAAACAGCATCAGATTTCTCGTCACCCGATAACTCACCTCCAGATCAACCGAGGAGATTGGCATCAGATAGGCTATGGAGATACCAACGTACAGAGTAAATAATCCGAAACATACCAAATATAGCTGGACCAGTATGATGACTACTCCGGTAGTATTATTTTGCAGTACCTGAAGGAATTGATGTTGAATACTACCCCCAGATTGGGTAGTGTATACAAAAAACAGTGGAAAGATTGGTAGTAGCAGTAATTTTCTCGACAATCCAGGAAATTGCCGTTCAGCTGGTGCATCCACCTCAATTAGATGAAGTGGAGTACATTCCAGATTACTTACCTCCTGCAATACCGAATTGATAGCCTCCACCATTACCAAATTAGTGGTATTCAATTCAATTTCCACATCATTCAGATGCCAACACCAACTCCGATGATTGGTTACAGGATCCATACCCATACCCATTGCCCCATTGATTGGATGATACTGTACTGTTCGGAGTTTGGGTTGAAAGAATACTATTGCAGGTATGCTTGCTGATCGAGTACGAAAGAAAGATCTTCGTTGAAACGTAAATTGATCAGTATCTACTACCACCACACCAACAAGCGCAAGATAACCATAACGAAACAAAAGAGCAGCCAAACCTACCAGCACCAGATATGATGCAATTGATTGGGTCTGTAATTGTGCTGGAAAACTGAGAATGATGATAAGCAAGCTGAGTAGCAGACTCAACAATCGGATCAGACGATAATCACGAAACCGATAGACTGCTATTTGATATCACCAAGTTGTCTGCGAGAAGACCAGCAGAAAAGGTTTACCTTCTTTAGTCACGATCAGGTAGACCATTCTGAGCGGAGTAGACCAAACCAGTACTCATCAAAGCGTTTCTCACCACGAAATCCACGTCTACGCAGATTACCCTCCAGTGTAAAGCCATTCTTCTTCAATACCGTCTGTGATGCCAAATTATCAGCATCTACCCGACCTTCAAGTCGTTGCAGACCTAGTTTTGTGAATGCGTAGTCAGTAAGGATTGCAACAGCTTCTGTCATCAATCCCTGAGAACGCCCAGCAGCACTCATCCAGTAGCCAACTTCAGCTTTGTAGCGAGGTTGATCAAAATCCATCAGAGAGATCATCCCCAGAATAGTTGTCGGATCATCTTTTGACACAATTGCAAGATTGTAGGATTTTGCTTCTTCCCATTTCTGCAACGAGATCATAACATACTGCTTCGCATGTTCCTGTGTGTAGGGAGAGGGAAGGCCCAGCATCTTGGCAATCAAGGCGTCATCAGCTGCTTTTGCCAATGAAGGGATATCTGCAGATGAGAGTTTACGTAATAATAATCGATTAGAGGCGATCTGCTCATCCATATTTTGACAGGATAGCTTGATCATAAGAAGGTATGGGATAATTAGCACCTGACCCAACAATTAATGATAGACATAATCCATTTGATCTTGTGCTCGATAAGAATACACAGTGGGTAGTACTTACCGGTTGTTCCTCTGGTATTGGTCTGACGACTACCAAGATCCTGATTGAAGAAGGGTTTAACGTGATTGCCACAGCAAGACAACCCGATACGATTGGACTTGCCAATCATGAACGATTGAGGACCCATCAACTAGATGTGACAGATGAGATAAGTATTGATGAGTTCATTGCATGGATTACCAGGCAGGAATTGAAGATCGGGGCACTGATCAATAATGCAGGAATTCTTCGTATGGGATCGACCTTGACCATACCCATGGAGCAAATCCGACAGATGTTTGAGATCAATGTCTTCGGTAGTCTGCAGATGATCAGAAAAATGCTACCTCTACTACAAGCAAACAGGGGCAGGATCATCAATATTTCCTCAGATAGTGGACTGAGCACACAACCTTATACCACTATCTACAGTATGAGCAAATATGCAATTGAATCCTTGACAGAGGGATTGTACTATGAATTGAAGGAACTTAAATCAAATACTGTCGATATCTGTATGATCGAACCTGGCAATATTGCGACGAGTATTATGGAGAAGGCACTCGAGCAGATGACCACAACAACGGAAATACCAACAGAGCTACAGACCCAAATCAAACAGAAGTTAGAACAGAGCACTGCTGCATTCAAAAACAGCAGATCACCTGAATATATCAGTAACAGAATTGTCACCCTATTACTTGAGGAAGAAGTTAACCTCAGATATTTTGCCGGCACTGCTGATGAGACAAAATATGCCATCCAATCATTACTTGAACAAGTTCACCAGATCAATCAGTCGAGTGCATTTGGTTTGAGTAGAGAGGAACTACAAAAGGAATTCAAGTTTATTACAAATCTCTGATTAAATGATTAGGCATAGAGACAGACAAACTAATCCCCAATTCATTGTAGATAATCGTAGTTTAGTTCAGCAGAAATCTAGACAATACATACCATACAGACATATTGTCAATTTGTACAATACCAGCAAACACATATACATTCGACAGAACAAAACACCATATGTATAATATGTATGTATTTACTCAAATATTATTAAAATTACCTAATATTTACATTGAATTTTATATTTATTCATACAATAATACATTATATGAAATATAACATAACAATTAAGTTATCATTAGTATTTGCATATAATACCAATACAACATAATAATTATCGATTTTAATAAATTTAATTATAGTTTAATATTTTATTAAATTAAATATATATAAATGTTGAAATTTAATAAGTTCTGTCGAGATTTTGTTTTTGAGATATATTTACTAAAAATTGAGGTATTTTATCTATTATTTCCAATAATAAAATATTTTATTATCAAAATACATTATTTTTATTACTCGAAATAGATTATTATTAATTTGTTATGAGTAAATATTACAAGATTAAATGAATTATTAACGATTATATTACTATTATAATATATGTTGAAAATTGTAATATTTGTATGATAAATTATTTTAATCATATATTATTGTTAATTATTTTTTAATTTGATTAAAATAAATAATATCTAAGAATACTTACCATATAATCGGCTGAAACATTCAAAAACTAGTACGTCCCATAATATGTGTAATTACCATCTGACAAATATAATTTCAAGGTTGTAATTAAATTTTAATTATATTATAACATGTACCAACAACAGTGGTACTAATATAGCAATTATAGTGATAGCATGAAGTTGTATAGATTATCTATAGCAATTTTCGACCTTCCCTGGTATTGATAGAATCGCTCTAGAACTGATGATAAAACACTATCTTTTCTATAGTCTCTACCACAACCAGAGATATTTCTCAACCAATCAGAATCAGCTCAGATTTATGACACCAGTTCAACTGAATCCGGCTATATTACATGGGTTGAACCACGCCCGAACACATGCCTACTTACGCACATGCGCACATGCGTAAGCTGGTTCGGGTAGCCACATTATTGAGAACACTGACACATGCAAGAGCAGAGATTCATAGGCAGGTACACTCAGTGCAGACAGACACCTATACCCATTACCCACAGAGATTCACAAGGGCCAGAACTACCGGACACCACAGACAAGTGACCGGAGTCCGAACTGCACTGGAGTCGACATTGATCTGACAGTCCGGCGAAAAATTTTATCGGGATGCATCCAAGTCAGTTCAATGACATATGCTCAAATCAATGGGGCGGATATCTACTACGAAGAACGGGGCAAGGGAGATGAAACAATTCTTTTCTCACACGGATTACTCTGGTCATCACAGATGTTTCGACATCAGATTGATTCCCTCAGCAAAAAATATCGCGTGATCGCCTATGACCATCGGGGTCAGGGCAAAACCGAAGTCACTTCATCCGGATATGATATGGACACCTTGACCCAGGATGCATTGCAACTCCTCGATCATATTGGAATCGAGAAAGTACACTTTGTCGGATTGTCGATGGGTGGGTTCGTCGGAATGAGACTGGCTGCACGATATCCCGATCGAATTACATCACTTACCCTGATCGAGACATCAGCCGAACCTGAACCAGAAGAAAACATCCCCAAATACAAAATGTTGGGATGGGTGGCAAGACTACTCAGTATCAGATTGGTCGCCGGTCGAGTAATGACCATTATGTTTGGTGATACCTTTCTCAATGACCCCGACCGCGCTGATGATCGACAGTACTGGAAAAAACAATTGTTGCAAAATGATCGTGTTGGTATACACCGCGCGCTTGGTGGAGTGGTCTCCCGCGAAGGAGTCGTCGGCCTCTTGGCAAAAATTTCCTGTCCCACCCTGATCATGGTAGGTGATGAGGACAAGGCGACAGTCCCGGCAAAAGCAGAGAAGATGCATCAACATATTGCAGGGTCCAAACTGGTCACAATCCCAAAAGCAGGTCATACCTCCAGTGTGGAACAACCTGAATTCGTTACATCCCAACTCACCGAATTTCTTGCCAATCATGGTTAGATGATCATACCGAAGCAAGATTCTTGCAGATATTGGTCATATTCAGGAATAGGTATTGACCAGGAATGATGGAATGCCCTACAAAACAATAGATTGAAACAATTAGAGATTCTTGGTATAGTCACATTTGGATAATTATCAGCCAATAGAGAAATCACATTGCATTCTTTTTCTCTCATATCTTAAAAAATCGAGATTAATACTCCCCATAAGCCACTTTAAGCCGATGTTTGAAGGTTTTCACCTTCTTGTAATAGGGATAGAAATATTCTCCCAGCTCAGGTGGATCATCACAAATGATAATTTTATAATTTTCCAAGATAGTGGATTGGACATTGATTGTCAATTCCTCAAATAACCATAGATCATATTTACCGCCCACTTTTTTCCAGATTTGCGATAAGATCTCCTGAAAATCCCTTGATTCCGATCCGACCACAATACAGATATCAATGTCACTGTCAGGATTGGCTTCATCACTTGCCTGAGATCCAAATAATAGGACTGCCAGAAGATCTAATTGTTCAACTAGTGGTCTGAATTCTTGTTGGATCAACTCAAGTTTTTCTTTATCCATTTATCAAGCACCTCGGTAAGAGTATACAGTTTGGGATGCAGTTTGAGGAGTGAACGTAGTGCTCATTCATCATCAAGTCCATTATAATCATGGACTAAACGATTTCTTAAACCATTTGCTTCTCGTACAATATCACCTTCTTCTCTAGAAATTACCTTGGCCTGTTCGAGATTGCCAATATTGTCATAATCATCTTTAATGAGGATTTTCTGATCATTATTCCTTGATTAATAGTAATTTTCGAACTGTTAATTTGATCAACTGTTATATTGATAGATTTGAAACAGTACAGATCCTAGTCGATGATAACCAAAATAATTTCCAATGAACCCCAAAAATATATTACGGAAATACGAGAATTATTATAGGTAATTAACAACTAAACAACTGTGATACATGATCATATCTCGAAATTCAAGTTTTCACGACGTATATTTTTATTAGTAACTCTACTTTTTATCATCCTACTTGGGTCAACGCCAACTCATGGACAACCGCTTATCTCTGATACCACGGTGAATTTTGATCAGTATGACTTTACAGATCAAATGACTAACCGATCAGAAACAGTCAGTTTGTGGACCAATTCCTCGCAGATTTTTGACAATAAACTGGACCAGGTGACTCTAAAATTTACTGTAGTCAGCACTGATCATCCGGTTGAGGCAAGTATCATGTTCGTAACTAAAGACATCCGCGCGTATCCATCTGGAGATTTTGGTTCTTCTTCGGGTTTGAAAGAAACATTTAGCATTGGCAATCTTCTTGCGGGTAGTTCAATTACGATTACCATCGATTGGAAATCAGTCCTAAATGAAACTGCGTTGAATAACATTATTTGGGCTACTCCTGGCACAATCATCAGACAGTATCAGATCATGACAGCACTGACCACTACAACATCAGTCTGGCACCAGGATACCACCATCCACGTTCAGGCAGATGTCAGTTCCAGACAGAAAGATACCGGTGAGAACCATTTTACGATCGATGCCTCAGAGGCGATCTTTGCAAATGCAACTGATACAACCCCATCTACAAACAATAGAACTCCCGGTCCTGATCTACCCATAGTAATTGGAGGGTTGGGAATTGTGACACTGGTCATCAGGAGGAAATACCAATGAGATCTCACCAATTGATCAAAACGAAGAGTCTGAAACTGGGATTCTTACTACTTCTGATCATATTACTCAGCAGTAGTACTCCCACCTCGGCATCGCTTTATGATGACGTGCAATATTATTACAATCATACCGAACCCTTGGATGTCTCCACCACGATTTCATTTGCACCAACCGATGTACAAGCAGGTTCGTTTGATGGAAAATTTGTAAATGGATCTGTAGTATATGGTACAACCACCGCAGAATATGGTTGGATAGGAGCTCTTCCACTAAATAAGGGCTATGCCATAGAGCATTTTTCAGATGCTGAGAATACGACGAATCTATCCATCAATTTCACCGTAGATACACTTTCTACCGATCATGCCAATCTTTCTATTGGGATGTCCATCATCTATGCAGGCCCACATTGGAGGTCATTGGCTTATTATGACTTTTTTGATGGACCAGTTACTGCAGGATCGCAGGGAAATGGTTCCATACAAAATTCTTTGGTCCATAGTGCCTATCCGCTTGATAATGGATCAATGCTACCCGCCCAATCTTATCTTCAATTACTCAATAATACCTCAACATACTATTATGCCACCATCTCTGCTCATTTCTACAAAACCGATAACAGCAGTTGGGATGATACCGCCTCAATCTCAATGAATCTACAGGGAACTCACAATCCTGAATTCTTTGAGTTGATGAAACAGCGAATGGGATGGTATGATTCTACTACTACTACTACTACTACGAAAACCTCACCGACGACCACCAATGATACGCCCCTGCCAATGCTTTGGATCGTCGCACCAGTGATGTTGGTAGTTATCACCAGATCATATCGGAAATATCAGCACCGTTAATACGAAAACTGATCGAATAGAGAAACCTTATCGAAAATGATCGTTATTTAAAATTCCCAAAATAATACATGATGAACCTATAATATAGCAAATAAGTTTATGTCGAATACATCAGACTCTCTACTTTCAATGATTGCAGATCAGACAGCGAAGATATTCCAAAATACAAAACTATTTGACAATACAGACCCATCAACAGCAATGACACTGCAGGATGAGCTTGATCATCTCAAGAAGATCGGATTTCTACCATCTGAGGTTACAAAGGGGAAGATACAGACCGATCTGCATATTAATCAATGCTGGGCTGATGCTTTCTGGCGACGAAGGGACAGCCATCAGCACCGATCGGACCCGGAGATCGAGGTCATCAAGCAATTGATCGCTGATGGACGAGAGGTTGATCAAGCTCTAGAGATCGGTGCAGCCTATGGTCGAGTCACATACAAACTAGCTCAACTGGAAGGAATCCGTTCCATCACCGGTATCGATATCTGCAAGTACTTTGCAGATTACACCGATATCACTGCAGTTCCCGAGCATATCTCTTTCATCTACGATGATCTCTTCACGACTCACCTTGATCATGATGCATTCGACCTGATTGTACTACCGATGAACACCCTTCCATCCTTTCCGATCACGAGTTGGCTGAACTGTTTGATCAGGTCAAACAATTACTCCGAGCAGGTGGTATCTTTGTCTTCACCACCTATCCCCAACTGAGTCAACCTCAACCGGCAAGACAATCATCGGAGTTGCTAGTTGATTACACTTCACCTGAACAGGTACCACTGGCACTGGAGTTCTATACTCTGGCAGATAATGAGAAATCATGGGGTTTGCTATCAGTTACTTACAGCAAGTATACGTATCTTGGTGAGCAATATCCCGATCAGACCAGGTATTTCCGAACTGTTAGATCATTTATGAAGCACGACTACCTCGAGAACATCATCAATACTGCAGGTTTGAAGATTATAACTAATCAGAGGATCGAACACGCTCAGGTGTTTATTATTTCCAAAGAATGATAAGAATTGAATACTATAATAGTCAGTGAGAATATCACTAATCGGTAGTTCTACGGTTAAGATTTGTCCCTGATCAAAGGATATTTCATCTTTATCAGAATTCAAACAATTCTTCAGCTCCCTCTGATTCACCTATTCTTGCAAGAACGTATCCGCTCATTTCTGCCTCTTCCAGTTCTTTGAGTTGAATTTCGATCATATCACGTATTATTTGTGTCCATTTTAAATGAGGATATTGCTTCATTCGACGGTCCATGTCCTCAGGGATGTGTAATGTAATATTTGGCACATCTTATAATATGTAATTATGATATTAAAATATTTATGGGATATATGTTATACTATCTATGACTAGTGCTCCAAAATTCAATAAAAATATGCTACTTCCCCCAATGAAGATGGGGTCTCTTGCTCCCTGGCTAATGTAATAATAATAATTTCAGGAAAAGGTTTCAGATATTGGTATTATTGCTCGATGATGAATTGAAAATTCATGGCATTCAGCTGAAGCGAATTCTGTGTTGTCAGATCAAGATATATACCTTCAGATTTGATCTTGATCTCACCATCTTCTCTGCTGATCATATCCTCATCAATGCGTACTGGTTTATCATTTATCTCCAGATAATCAGGTATGAATCCGGATCTTGTAGTTATAGTCAGTTCTTCTATTTCAGCAGATGTAGGATCGATTTTTATATATCACCACATGTAAATTGTCCAAACGGCATAATAATACTAAGAAACATCAGAATTAGCAGAAGAAGACTTCGGGATACTAAAAATTTTAGTGGGTCATGACCTTCTACTATCAATGTAGCATTGTTGTCATCAGAAGTTGTTCTGGTATATCATCAGATTTTCTCCTAAAGTCCCGAAGCTATAAAGCTAAAGAACCAAGTTTTAGAGCCTATTAATGTGCAGTGTGAGATTTCTTTAATTACATATTGAGGATTCGTACAAATTTTTAGCAAATAATGATAAGATCAGAAAACAACAATTCTGAAAATAATTGCAAAGGATAGAACATCATCAATACAAGTTTAGAAAATATATTGAGTACTAGAAAATTCTCACCAGTCCAAAATTATTTAATTTTATCAATTAGGTAAAATTCGTGGTAACATCCAAGTCACTAGATACTGAGAGCTCGGGTGTTACTTTTGAACAGCCCAAAAATATCTATTTGTTTTTTACATTTGGCAATATTTTCGCCTGTACCGTGTTGACAGGATTGAGTTATGGAATATCACATACTATTTTATTTTCGTTAATTTCACCGATGCTCTATATCTACACCTACATGACGTATCTGAAAATTAGAAATAACCTTACGATAGACAGCAAATATCATATCATCGGTATCGTCTCACTTTTCATTGTTGTTCAGGAACTGTATATCACAAAGGATTACTTTCGGGTTCTATTCGTACCGGTACTTGTGTCAGTTTTGATCGCATTCTTGTTCAGTTATGATCTCGTTATCTTTGATTATACTATTGGGCTAACATATGAGGCTGAACGGGAAGAACTAACTATAGAACATAACAAATTATGGATACAGTATGAAGAGAAATACCATATACCACATGAAGCTCATCTAAAGCTAGTCCAATCACACTTTCAGATGGGAATCTATTCTAAGTCCAATGCCTACCATAAAATCCAATTCAATGATTACAATGGATATACCAGGTCCGTTGATGTTGCGCCGGTCTTTGTTTCGGGATTTGATTTGATCAATAGCTTATATCACGTACTGCAACCAAGGAGTCTGGTGTTGACTGAATTATCTGATATCCGACCAAAGTTTATATTCTCCGGATTCCAAAATGGAGTACTCTCACTGCCAAATACCAGGACTCCTGCAGGATATATGTCAATGGATGAATTTCTGGAGGATGATTCCAAAAAAAAATCGGTATTTCCACAATCCAATACGCATTCATCTCTTGCTCCAGCAATCGTAGTTGGTTTAATTGCCCTACTAGTGCTCTTGTATAGTAACCTATTACAACTTCCTACTGGTCAGAATCTTATCACAACTGAAGTTAATCGAGTGCTTTTTCTGATAGGATTTACTATTGTTGACTTACTAATGATATATATCCTGGGAACATCATATCTGACTGTATTATTTGGCAATCTGGAGATTATATCTCATGCTATGAACTATGAATTCAGATATCAGACAAAGTGGCTGAGACCAGTTAGGATTGAAATAGCAAAGGAATTTCATCCGGTAGTCAAAATTGAGGATAATGAGTATACCATGATTATTTTCAATGATAGTGGTGGAATATTCTACAAACAACGATTATTTGCCCAAGAATAGCTCCCTACCACTTCTGCATATATGTATGTATTTTAATAAACTAAGGACATCAAATCAATAATGACAGGAGAACTCTGTTGGTTTGGTGATAGACTTGGGGAAAGAAATTGTGCTAAATGTGAGTATCCCATCTGTCGAGACCACGCAGTTGATAGTTATCTTGGCATCAACTGTATGAAATGTAATGAAGAAGAACTCCAGTCGGGTTTGAAACGAGAGCTATACAGCTGGGCACGGTGGATTGGATTTGGTTTGATTTTTATGATCTTAGTTTATATCATTACCATAGTGAAATTCTGATCTGCCTTGCTACCAAATTTATGAGTTCATAATCTTCAACTCAACAGAGTTAGTTCCACGTATACATATTAGAATTGGTCGAGAAATAAGTGGCACCTAATTAATTTGATATGACGACTCGAATGGTGATTGGTTCAGATTATTGCCAGTTGATTGATATTCATACCATTTGTAAAGAACAAAGGTTGCAGGATAGAGTGGGACCAAGATGATAGCAAAGATAAATGAGACAGCATCTAGCGAATCGCCCCAGATCAACGGTTTGAACAGTCGAACATGCATCATTGATCCCAGAATAAAACCACCTACAATACCAGCGTAGATGTATTCCCCATTAAAATAGGTCTGCTGTCTGATAATACTGTAGAGATAGAAAAATATAGCAATATTTATGCCATAGACGATCCAGCTGCTCAGATAGAGTAATTTTGTGGAGATTTTGAATGAGGAGGTTGACATACATTGGATAGGGGGGGAATATCCTTTTTAATTTCTCGGATTGTCACACGTAACGGCAATATTTGGCAATACAGAGGTATATCAAATAATATGCGGAAAAATCTAAATAATTTTAATTTGAATGAATGTATGATACTTGAGATTTGTTTAAGTAGGCTGTATTTTGATTTTCTTTGAATTATTAGATTAATTAATCAAGAAAGAAACCATTTCCAGCAAACGATGCATCAAGAAAGATACCTCCTCCACCAAATGCTGCATCCAACCAGATACCTGCTCCGGTGAATGAAGCATCAAGAAAGAAACCATTTCCAGCAAATGACGCATCAAGGAAGATGCCTGCTCCGGTGAATGAAGCATCAAGAAAGATACCTCCTCCACCAAATGCTGCATCCAACCAGATACCACTTCCACCGAATGAGGCATCAAGAAAGATTCCTCCTCCACCAAATGCTGCTTCTAAATTGATTTTAGAATCCATTAATCCAAAAGATTCGATATTGTTCACTTCTAATTTGTTATACAATGTTTTCACCTGTTGTGACTATACTTAGGGCATTGAATCGGTATTTAAGTCTATAGATATGTGTATATATCGTGTAATGTTCGTGTTCATTTTTTCAGTAAAATAAAAGACTACATCTGGAGGTATTTTTTCAATATTTGACAATATAGAACCCAGAAAGCAAAGATAAAACAACATACAAAGGAGAGATTTAACTCGTCGACGTAATATTAAATGGAAATTCAATCCCACCTTAAAGATGAGAACATCAATTCATTTATACTATGCTTACTGAGCACTCAGTATACTCATGGTTAACAATTATCAAGTACTTAATAGGAGGAATCTTGCAACAATTAGTTTTGTGGTAGGGGTCCCATTAGGAGCATCTAATGAAAAGCTTAATGGGGCAACGAAATTAATGTTTAGCCAAATATTACAGAATAGTACAAAGATAGATGGGTACAATATCTTCAGTTACATGGATAAGTACGGGATAAGACCATTTGCTTCCATCAAAAAGACATATAGTTTCATTGGAATGAACACACCACCGAAGAATATAGAAAAAGCTACGAAATTATTTGAACTATTACTGCTGGAGCCTTCTTTTAATAATGTGAATATTAAAAAATTCACTAAAAAACAACAGGCTGAATTACAACAACTATCACAGGCCCCTCATGAGAGATTACAGAATATTACCCGATGGAAAGCAGCATTTGGTGATAGTAATATTACGAAAACCCCAAATGGTTCAGTAGATGATCTACAACAAATAACAGTGGAGGAGATCGAGAAGAATTATGAAGAATTCAAGGACCATAAACCCGTATTTAGTGCAATTGGCATTAATAACAATGAATCATATTATACAGAAATTATCGACAGATTAAGTGAATTTGGATCTAAGGAATTTTCTACTGAGTTAAGGAATGATCAAGTCAACAGATATAACACGGAAATAGAACAAAATAGAGAGACAGGAGGTAATTCCTACCTAGGCGTGAATTGTGAAACTTTTGGTCATGATGCCAATTCTGAAGCAGATTGGCTTTACAGCAATTTATTATCAGGAGGTAATGCGACCCGATTACTTTCAGTATTACGGAACAAATACAATCTATCCTATTCTTCATACTCAATTATCTCTCGACAGAGAGATTTTGGTTTATTTACCACGATAGCAGATGTAACACCCGAACATAACACCAAAGTCCTAGAATTAATATTGAACATATTACAATCGACATTAACTGAAAAAATCGAAGATGATGAGTTGGAACGAGCGATAAAACTAGCACAGAAGTCAATTGTTTCGGTAACTGATTCCAGCATCCAATATACTGAATATCTGATTAGTAGATTAATCAATAATTTGGAGACGGATTTTTCAGTAAGAAAGAAACAAGTAGAAGAAGCTGCTGCAAGTGATTGGCAAGAAATGTTGCTAAAGTATTTCACTAAGGATAATTTTACCCTTGCAGTAACTGGAGATCCTGGTAATATTGAAAACCATTGGCAGGAAATTTTGGAGAGGGTTCTATGAAACAACATATCACCAGATCACTTGATAATGATGTCCCAGTACTACTTATGAATTATCCTGATGCTGAGACTGTTGCAATTGGGGTGAGTTTCAATGTAGGTAGTCGAAACGAATGGCAAAGAGGACCACAATACAACGGGATAAGTCATTTCCTTGAACATCAGTTTTTGAATGGAGATCCTGCTAGGAATCTCACTGCTCAGACAGTAAAAGAGAAACTTGACAGCTTAGGCGGAGAATCAAATGCGTTTACCTGGAAACATATTACCTGTTATTTTACAAAGACATTAAGTAGTGAAGTCAATGAAGCTATTGATCTCTGGGAACAATTATTGAATTTTGGGGAGATTTCAAAAGAAGAATTTGAGAAGGAAGCATTCGTAGTTCGTCAAGAATTCAAAATGAAGAAAATCGACAATACATTCTTTATGTTACTCACGGAACTGAGTAAACAACTACACAAAGGTACCTCTTTGGAAATGGATGTGATCGGTACTGAGGAAGCATTAAGTTCAGTAAGTATGGAGGAGATGAGATATTATCGCAGTGAACATTATGAACTCAACAATGCCGTGATAATGGTCCTAGGTAATATCAATACAGCCGAGGTCTATCAGAAGTTAAACGAGACCTTTGGACAATGGACATTTGATAATGAAAAACCACATTATCACTTAGTAGAATATCAAAAACCAAAGATCAGCAGTTTACGAGTCCATAGATACAGTATTTCCTCACCATTAGTCTTTATCGGAATAGGAATTAAAATTCCGGGAGCCAAATCCGAATTATATCCATCTATAGAAATCCTTGCAGCATTACTTAATTTAGGGAATACCAGTTTAATCCAGCGATATTTCGTACAATCTGGACTGGCAGCATATGCCAATTGCGGGACAGATATCTACGAAGATGTTGGAGAATTAACGATATTAATTGGAACTGCACCACATCTAATAGATCATGCAAACACAGCGATTTTCAAAGTACTCCATGAATTACTACATTTAAAGATCAACGAGAAAATATTATCACAGATTTGTGATAAAATAGAGTACCATAGGCTTCGAAAATTAGAAGATCCGCTGGAAGTACTACGACTTCAGGCAATGGCCTATTGGGATCTGGGAGAGTTTCTGAGTGAAGAAGAATATATAACAAAATTACGAGATGTAACCGTTGAGCAATTTGAGAAAACCCAGAAAGTAGTACTGGGAGAATTAAAAGGAGTATACTTATTGGCAGGAGAGATACCAAGCAATTTCAATCCTAAATTCCCCAAAGGAATGTGGAAAGGGAATTTTGTTGAAACCGAATGAATTCGTGACCTTCACGATGTAATTTTACCATCCAATATCTTTAACATGAATTGAAGAGACGGCTCAGTAGTTGATTTGTGATTACTCAATCTATACTGGTATCTATCTTGATAATATCCTATTCATCATCCTCGGTTAATAGAGCAAAAAGAATACCAACTGCAGCGACACCAGCCAGAAGCAGGGCAACACTGGAGAATGATACCTCCTTAATGAGTAGAGTAGATAGCATGTATCCTATTCCAACAAATAGACTGTTCAACGTACTTGAAAATGATTTGATGGACGAACTGAATTGTGGGGTTTGTGCAATTACGGAATTATGATAAGAGGTGTAGGCGATTAACGCTATCCTGCGGACGATTGCATAAAGAATGAAAAATCCCACAAAAATCAGGGCTAGGTTGAGACTTGGATTAAATCCAGCCAATACATAGAATATAATGAATAATAATGGTAAAACGATACTAGTAATGATCATTAAACGCTTGGAACTAACAAATTTAGGTTTATCATCGGACATTCCTATAAATTGTTCGGGAATCTCTTCCTCATCGGGATTGTCTAATTTCCACTGCTGGTACATCTTATACTGATTATGAATTCTTCTACTTCCAAATATTTTCGAATATCGTAGGGAAATAAATACTCCAATTGCCGCAGTAATTATCCTAGGATAACCCACCTGTGATAATTTCAGACCCACATTAACAAATTCGGGAGTAAAGTATATTTCCGTAGTAATACCTGTAATGACAGCCATGACAACTGCAAAGAAGGTCAAATTCCTCAAATTAGCATCATGAAATACGGTAGTAAGGCCGTTTTTTAAGATGGAGAAATAACTGGGAGTTTCATCATCTTCCTCTCCTGATTCGTTATAACTTGGTTCTTGCATTAAGGGAACAGCAAGGAGAGAGATCACAAAACATATTCCCGCAATAATGAAGAACAGTGTGGGAAATCCTAATTCTTCTGCAATGTAAGGAATTGCTATATATGCGGGGATCAATACCAAGATATTCATCGCAAATACTTTGGACATGACAGATCTGAAATCTTTTCCACCCAATCGATGATATTCATTTGCGAACCACACATCAATGGTACCACTGTTTTGTGCAGATGCCAATCCATTAATGATCATGGCAATAAATAACCAGATAAAAGTTTGATTTAATCCCATAACCAGGTAGGTTAGGGCATAAAGAGATAATGAAATCGCATAGGTTTTCCCTCGTCCGATTTTATCACTCAATCCACCGGAGAGAAAATCGGTAGCAGAGACAGTAATTACATCAGCCAATAACACATAACCCCACTGAATTGGAGTTAAGACATCCAAGTAGAAGATACTGAGAATGAGAGTTATAGGCGATATAAAAATAAATAAGGCAGATAGGAGGATAAAATTCCTATATAGGACCTTTAATGTTTCAACCATGATGGAAGGCAAACTATTGGTTATTTAAGAATTAAGGTCTTCTGACAACCTATAGCTTTGGTCTGTGGCTATCAGAAATGAATAATTCAATAATATACAAGATAAGCACAAATTATATGTGTAATAATTAGAAAAATCATCGAAAGTTGGTTAAGAGACAATACAGATAACTGTAGAATACAAATGATTGAACCAAAATCAGAAGAAATTGAATGACATTATACGGGGGATATACATTGCCAAGAGTTTTAAGATGAGATCTGGTATAAGAATGGAAAATCGCGCGCCAGTAGTTGCGAGACTTCAAGAACTAATGAATTAAGCCACCTCCTCCTAGAATAATTAATTTCATGATTGATCAACTACTCTCCTAAGCAAGTCTCCAAATATTCCCTCTATCTG
>Ga0102944_1000342_pt1 | contig 36745 bp, 36 predicted proteins | sample SalPonD_shore_MG_FD_78172 | JGI IMG/M metagenome (GOLD analysis project Ga0102944, IMG submission 78172) | Salt pond soil microbial communities from South San Francisco under conditions of wetland restoration - Salt Pond MetaG... | ecosystem: Environmental > Aquatic > Marine > Intertidal zone >... | reverse complement strand
GAGCCACGCCTTCTCGGAGCCCCAGTAGACGTCGTCCTCGGGCTCCCAGATGTCCTCGCGCCCGAAGGCGAAGCCGAAGGTCTTGAAGCCCATGTCCTCCAGGGCGACGTTGCCGGCCAGGATGATCAGGTCGGCCCAGGATATCTTGTTGCCGTACTTCTGCTTGATCGGCCACAGCAGGCGGCGTGCCTTGTCCAGGTTTCCGTTGTCCGGCCAGCTGTTGATCGGCGCGAAGCGCTGCGCACCCGTGCCGCCGCCGCCGCGGCCGTCGCCGGTGCGGTAGGTGCCGGCGGCGTGCCAGGACATGCGGATGAACAGCGGCCCGTAGTGGCCGTAGTCGGCGGGCCACCAGTCCTGGGAGTCCTTCATCAGGGCGCGCAGATCCTGCTTCAGCGCCTGCACGTCCAGCTTCTTGAACGCCTCGCGGTAGTCGAACGCATCGCCCATCGGATTGGGCAGGGGCGAGTGCTTGTGGAGGATCGACAAGTTGAGCTGGTTGGGCCACCAGTCCTCGTTGCCGGGGCCACCGGTGTGCAGCTCGGTGCGCGAGCCGTGCATGACAGGGCATTTGCCCATGGTCTCGATGTCCTTTGCGTTTGCGGCCATTACTGTCTCCGATTGCTGTTGCCTTGGCAGGCGGATTCCGTGATCCGCGGCGACGGGGCCGCGGAACGCTCGTCCGCCATTGCGGCGTCGCGCCCGCCGGATAGAGCGGGCGTCGGCCGGGCATCATTGCGCCGCCGTTGGTCATCGCTTCATGGCGTTCGTGAGCCGACAGCTTTTCGCCCGGCGCGAACGGCATGCGCAAGTTCTTTCGACGGATTACCGTCGCTGTCGATCATCCGGCCGGGGCGGCCCCGATGGGGCCTGTTGCCCGGATGTCTCGACGTCGGCTCGTGCCGGCGCATTACACCGCCACGACGGGCGGAGCGTAACGCTACACCGCCGATCGAGCCAATTGAATCTCTTGGGCAATTCAATAGTCACAGGCTATTGAGTCAGCCGAGTGGGAGGCCGACCCGGCCGGCGCTAAGGTCGATGGTCAAAGGCATTGCGCTCCCGACCGCGCAGAGCAATCGGTTTACTGCATCGCGTAGCGGGCGAGCAGAACCAGGTGGAAGAGCGCGACGCCGGCCGTCAGGTGCAACCGCAGGCGCATGTACCAGGCGGGCATGGCCGCGCGGTTGCGACCGAACTCCCATCCCAGGAGGAGCAGGAAGGCGACGAGCAGGAGGATGCTCCCCGAGCGGACGCCGAGCGGCAGGGCGACCGCGGCGACCAGTGCCGGCAGCACGCCGACCGTGAGCCTTTCGGTGCAACGGTCGCTTCCCGGTTCGAGCGCAATGCCCCACTGCAGTCCGCCGAGGAATGCCAGGATCGCGGCGCTGTAGCCCATGAACACGAATGCCGCGAGCGGTGCCCAGTGGACCGGCAGCCAGGCGCCGATGGCGCTCGCGGCGAAGGGGATCAGTCCCCCGTAGCCCAGCAGCGCAACGGGGCGTGGTATCGAAGTGTCATCCGGCATCGGCGTTCGCTTCGGTCGAAGTACGCGGCAGTATAGCAATGTCCCAGGCCCTGATGCGGGGCGCCGCGCGGTCGCGTTACCCGGGATCCGGACGTTGCCCGCGAAATCGAACGTGTGGCCCGGACTGCCCCCGGCCACCAAAGAGACCAATATGTCCGCGCCGCAAGTCGGGCGTGAACGATGCGAAAGGGCAATCGGCGCATGGGCACGGCATCGATGAACGTCTTCGAGTACAAGCCCATTTACCGGCAGCAGGCGATCGATCTCATGGCCGAGCTGCAGGGTTCCGACCGGGAACTGAGCGCGGACCGCGCCCAGGGCAGGGACATGGCCGACGGCCACTTCGAGTACCTCCTCGATGTGTGTGAACGGCAGTCGGGCAAGGTCTTCGTGGCCGTGGATGAAGGTGATGTCCAGGGGGTCGTGCTCGTCTTCGTCGAAGCGGAGGAGGAAGGGGACCGGCATTTGCTGCCCGAGTACCGCCGATATGCGTGGATCTCGGACCTCGTCGTGGCCGCGAGGGGATCCGACGCGGCGTCGTGGCTGATGAGGGCCGCCGAGCGACCCTCGGCCGCCGCTGGCGTGACACGGATCAAGCTTGCCGCGCTCCCCGGGAATTCCCGGGCACGGCACTTCTACGACAAGACAGGATATGCCGCGTACGATGTCATTTACGCGAAGTATATCGGGGACCAGGGCGAGAGCCACCGTTCGTGATCGGGGCCGTGGCAAGCGGCAAAACGGCCCCCCGGGCGCGGCGGTACCTGCCTGCCCGAGGAGGGGCCGGATGCCTTGTGTCGCCTGTGGCTGTGCCACGCAAGCTCCTGACCGGACGCCCACGCCGACCGCCTGCGTCGATCGGGGCGCTGCGGTCGACGAGCGCCTCGCACTGATCGCGGTGACCAACCGCCGCACCGTGCCGGCGGTCGTTGCCGCCGGCACGTGGGCGGGGAACCACGGAGGCGGCGGGCCGGGTGACCGTTGGGGACATCGCCGGCCCGGCGGGCCGCCGTTGCGTACGGGGCGAAAGTGCTCCGGACGAAGGGAACGCCGCTAGCCGGCAGTCGAGTGGCCGGTGAAGTCGCCAATGGCGCCCTTCCGACGACTGGCACTACGGTTCATGCCCGACCAGTCGTCGGCATCGGTGTCGCGTTCGGCACTGGTCATCCGGTGGGACGTGTCTTTCGTTCCCCGGGCGACTAGGCGGGCCGCCGCCGCGTCGTCGGCATGTGCATCCGGATCGACGTGGACGACACCGCGGGGGGAGTCTGCAGGTGCCGGGTGCACGGTGGAAGCGGCGGCCACTCCCGGACCCATCGATACGACACCGAGCAGGGTGGCGAACAGTGCCGCGTGCAGGCGTGTCGGGACGTACGAATTGCTGGCATTGCTGGACATCGGATTCGAGCCTCCTGATTGCCATTGGTTGGCGGTCGTTCAACGACCGCACTCCATCCGTGTGGCCCGACTCGCGGGTATTCAATCGCGCTTGGGTGACGGCGTCGATTAATCCTTGTCCATCATGGATTGCCCATTGCGGAGCACTGGTCGCCGCGAACACCGGGCCGGACGGAACCGTCGCACTGTCGAGTGCGGGGCGCCGGCGCGGACGTCTCGGCTTCGAACAGGACGTGGCCGTGCCGGCGAACGGCAGGGTCATTAGTTTTCGACTTCACTTCGCCGAACATGAAGGGGACGAGCGCGCGGGTATCGCGGATTCCTGTCCGTGAACCGGCGGCGCAGCAGCACAGGTGGGGACGCAGGATAATGGCGGCCGGGAAGCGACTCGGGCTGCAGAGGTTGGAAGGCAGGGAGTGGGGACTGTTGATGAGGTGCGATGCCGCCAGTACGTGCGTCGGATTCATCGGGCAATTGCACGGGTGCGACTGCTCCCCGGCGTCGGGAGAGGACGGCCCAGGATGGGCCGCCCTCGTGCGAGCGGTCGGACATCGGTCTCAGTTGCGCCGATAGCCGACCACCAGTTCGCGCGAACCGTTGGTGTCGCCGGCTGCGCCGTCGCCGACCGCGACCACCACGAAGCGTCCGTCCGGGCTCACGGCCCCCTGGACGCTCGCGCCGAGCCCGCTGATGGACACGGAGCAGTCGGAGTTGACGGTGGCCGTGCCACTATCACCCCCGCCGTCGATTACGCCCGAAACGGCGAACGAGCTCTCGCTGACGAACAGCTCGGCTTCCTCGGTCGAGTTGTAGTCGAGCGTGAACGTGTTCGTGTCGTCGCTGGAGAAGGTCCCGCGCGAGACGAACGGCGACGTGAGCAGCGCGGGCTGCATGGCACCCGCAGGGGCGGCGTCAAGGCGCAGACCCAGGCTCTGGTAATTGTATGTCCCCGCAAGGGTCCCGGCGTCGCAGCTCGAGCCCTTCTTCACGCCGATGATGAGGGTCTGCGTGAACTCGTCGCTCTGAGCGTCGGCGAGCGCGAGCGCAAACACGCTGCCGTCGGGCGCCGCTTGGCCGGTACCGCCGAAAGCGCTGACGCCACCGTCGCTGGTCACGCTCAGGCTGCCGGTCGGGGTGTCAGTGCTCGTGCCCCCCGCCAGCGCCGTGTCGCTTGGCCCGCTGCCGGCGATCAGATCATCATTGTTGATGTTGACGGAAGCCGACCCACCGGCAGCGACCGTCATCGATCCCCCGATGCTGCCCGCCAGGAACTCGATGTAGTCGGACGTGCCGGAACTGCCGGCCTGGTAGTAATAGTTCTGGTCGAGGCCGACCAAGTGATAATCCCCGCTCACCGCCGGCGCGCTCGATGTCTTGCGAAAGCCGAGCACCATGCCGCGCTCGTGCTTGTCGACGGTCGTGGTGGCGCTGATGTCGTCACGGAAGCTCTCGCGCAGCGACAGGCCGAACAGGTCGCCACCGGCGGCCGTGGCGCCGAGTTGCGTGGTCCCTTCGGTGTTGACGTACAGGCGCGATCCGGACTGGCTCCACGGGAAGCTGTTCGGTCCGCTCTCGCTCGGATTGCCGAGCGTCACACTCAGCAGTCCACCGGAGACACTCATGGAGGCCTGGCCTTCCGTACTGGTCGCGGACGTGTCGACGCTGCCGTCGCTGTTGAACGTGAGATCCGGCGTCTCGTAGCCGAAGTTCACCGCGCCCGCGGTCATCTCATTCTGGAAGACGATTCCGCGGACCAGCACGGCACCGTAGTCACCGCCGAGCTCGCCGGAGGTGCCGTCTGCGGTCGCGATCTCGTCGACCAGGTCGGCGGTTCCCGGCGATGCCGAGTCGAACCGGGTCACGGCGTCGTCGATGCTGCTGGCGCTACTGAGGTCGAGATCCTGCGATTGCAGGTAGTCCACCAGGGTTTCGATCTCCTCGATGGTGAAGTCGGCAAACGAGGCGCCGCCCGTCACTGCATCCTCCAGCGCGCGGGTGACGGCTTCCGACACGGGATTGAGGTCGACGGACGCGTCGCTGAGCGGTGCCCGCATGATCGTCGAGCCGCTGACACGGAGCGCAAGGCTGGACCGGAGGTCGAGGTCGGTGTCGAAGGAGAATTCGCCCCCCGATCCCGTCTGTGCGACGTTCGGAATGACGACGTCCCCGGTATCGAGATCGACGACGTCGATCTGGAGGCCCGACACCGACTGCAATCCCGTGATCTCGGCGCTCGCCGGCACGAACAGCCAATCGCTTGCCCGGGCGAGCAGGGATCGGTCGCGCACCTGGGCCAGGGAGCCGTTGGGCGCCTCCACCGTTCCGGTGATCGTCGTGGTGCTCGCGGGATCGTTCGAGCCCGTGTCGCCACCGCCACCACCGCCACCGCAGCCGGCGCTGGCGGCCAGGGCCGCTCCCACGGCCAGGGCGGGCAAGGATTTGCGGCATGATCGGATCATGATGTTCCCCTTTCTCGTTTTCGTTGGTCCCGTCGTTGCCGGTCGAGGGCCGGCGCATTCGCGGCAGCAGAGAGCGCTCGGCGGTCATGTGCTCGGGCACGTCGGCAGGCGACTCCATGGCGCTCGGGCACAGGGAGAAAGCCGCCGGGCAAGCGACGGGACAACGGATCGACCGAGCGTTCCCCGAATCGATTGTCGGGCCCTGTCGACCGGCTTGCGTCACCCATTTGGGGAATGACATCGCCGGCCCCTGCGGTATTGCAGTGCCGCTGGTCGACCGGCTGAGCCCATGGCGTGCCTGATTCGCCGGTACGGCGGGATGGGCGCAAATCGCCCCATGCCGGAGATCGATGCGGACCCGTTCGATGCCGCCGTCGGCGCTGGCAGGTGCTCGTTCGGCCAGGTGGAGACTGCCTGCCCGCATGAGCAACTGCCTCTCGTCCACTCCGGTGACTGCGTCGCATCTACGCGGTGGACCGATTTCCACGATGCAATCGAACGGGGTTGCGCGAGCGGCAACAGGAGCCGGAGCAGGCGGGGCGATGGGCGCGGCTGGAGTCTCGGCAGAGTCGCGGTGCTACGTGCCGGAGATGGTTCCGGTGGCGCTGAACCGCGTGTGCGTGCAGTAGGCGGGGGCGAACGGTCACCGCGACGTTCGCGACCAATGCGCTGCAGCGGTGCGGCCGGGACGGCGCACGGGTTGCCCGCCCCGCCGCGGCTCGGTAGAGGCGGCCGCAATCGAGCCGGCCGCGAGGTGGATCCTCACGGCCGGCGCATCGGGGCCATCGTCAGGCGACCTCGCCTTGGGGCTCGGCCGTGGCAGGGGCTTCAGCCTCCGCTGCCGGAGCCACGCCGAAGCGGCGTGCCGCCTCGATGATCGGCAGCACGTCGGCGCCGTAGGAGAAGATGTGAAAACCTTCCGGGCCGTGGCCGGAGCGGCCCGCCTGGATGGCGTCGACGAACGCGTCCGGCGCGAAGCAGCGCGACCACAGCATGCGCACCAACAGGTCCAGGTTGGGCTTGTTGCGCAGCCACGCGACGGGCGTGCTGCGTGCCTGCTTGACGGCTTCGCACATCATCATCTTCAACGTCTTCCGCGGCATTCGGGCGCTCACGCCGAGCTGCACCGGCAGCGGCACGTCCGCTGCACGCAGCTCGTCGAGCCATTGCAGGGCATTGGCGGTCCGGAAACAGGCCTGGGTTACGATGCGGTCGGCGCCGGCGGCGTACTTGTCACGCAGGATGGAGATCTGCCGCGCGCGGTGACGTGCACCGGTGCGCACGAAGTGATCCTCCGGGTAGGCGCCGATCGAGACATGCAGACCGGCTGCGCGGAAGCGCGGGATCAGGTCATCGAAGCCGTAGCGGCGCTCGCCGTGCCCAGGGTTCCCGGACACCATGAGCACGTTCTCGACTCCGTTGGAGATCAACAGCTCCAGCGTGTCGTCGGCGTCGGCGATGCGGTTCAGAGGCGTATGCACGGTGACAGGACCGCCGATGCGCACCGCGCGCTCGACGGACTCGTGAATCTGGCCGATGCACGGAACGAAGATCTCCTGTGCACCGGATTCCAGCAGCTTGCGTCCCCCCTTCGGTCCCAGCGCTTCGACACTGACTTGCATTGCTCGATCTCCCGTTGAGTGTCTGGTGCGGGACGCAGCGGCTGCATCCCGATCGTGGCCGTGTCGGTGAGTGCGCGGGCGCGATGTCGATCACGGAGCGGGCATCGTATTCATGCGTCCGTCACGCGGCGGCTTCCGGGGCGACGCCCGATTTCGCGGGGACGACAGCGAACGGTCAGGGGGCAACACGGTGCATGATCGGGTCGTCGACGGCGTGTGCGATGGATCATGGCGTTCGACCCGCCCCATCCGCGCCAACGGGCTGCGATCGGGGGCGGCGGTGGCGGTCGGGTCCGTCTACACGGGGCCTGTCCATGACAGGGGTGTGGGATTGTGCGATCTTGCTTCACGGATTCTCGCAACGCACGTGTGGTAGTAGCATGTCCAACGACAGTGATTCGAAACGGGGTGCGTCCGCGGCGGATGGCCACGGAGAGGCCGATGTTGCTGCGGGATCGATCGATGAGCGGATCGAGCGGCGCTGGCAGCAGGCCTACTCGGTACACACCGAAGACGAGCTGCAGGCGTTCTACGACGATTGGGCGCGCGAGTACGACGTGGATCACGAGACCGTCGGCTGCGATCATCACGTGACGGCGGCGGAGGTGTTGTCGCGTCATCTCCCGGATCGCGCGGCGCGGATCCTGGACGTGGGCGCCGGCACCGGCCTCGCCGGCATCGAGTTGCGCAGATTGGGCTACGGCGACGTGAGCGCCGTCGACTTCTCGCAGGCGATGCTGGACGTCGCCCGCGAGCGCGATCTTTATCGCGCCTACTGGGTGATGAACCTGAATAGGCCGCTGCCCGGCATCGAGCCGGACTCGTTCGATGCGGCCATCGGCGTCGGGATATTCTCCTACGGTCAGGTGGAGAACGGCTGCCTGGACGAGCTGCTGCGGATCGTCCGGCCCGGCGGCTGCATCGCATTTACCGAGCGGACCGATTTCCACGAATCGAACGAGATGGGTTTTCGTGAGCGGCAAGAGGCGCTGGAGCAGTCCGGCCGCTGGGAACTGCTCGAGTTGACCGACCCGGCCCCCTACCTGCCCGAGAAGGAGCCGGACGCCATGTACCGCGTCTGGCTATACCGTGTGATCGAGTAGCACAAGCCGAACGAGCATGATCCCAGTCGACGCCGCCGCAGAAGTGCACCCCCACACCACATCCGGCCGCTCCGGGCACGGCGACAACGTGGACGCACTGCTCGAGTTCGTCTCGGGCGCCGGTCGTCTGCTCGTCCTGACCGGCGCCGGGGTCAGCACCGATTCCGGCATCCCCGACTACCGCGGGCCGGACGGCCGCTGGAAGCACCCGCGCCCGGTGATGTACCAGGACTTCGTCGGCTCTCTCGATACGCGCCGCCGCTACTGGGGCCGCAGCGTGATCGGCTGGCGACGCGTGGCCGCCGGCCGTCCCAACGCGGCGCACGAGGCACTCGCCTCCCTCGAGGCGCGTGGCCGTGTGCACCATCTCGTCACGCAGAACGTCGACGGCCTGCACCAGCGGGCCGGCAGCCGCAAGGTGATCGACCTGCACGGCCGCCTGGACACGGTCGAGTGCCTGGGCTGCGGCGAACGCATTGCGCGCGACGCATTCCAGGCACGTCTCGAAGCGCTGAACCCGGATTGGGACCCCGCGGGCGAGATGGTGCGGCCGGATGGTGACGTGGAGCTGCGCGGAGCGGACTACCAGGGCTTCGCCGTGCCGGACTGTGCGGTATGCGGCGGCATGCTCAAGCCCTCCGTGGTGTTCTTCGGCGAGAACGTGCCAAGGGCGCGCGTCGCCCGCGCGATGGACAGCCTGGCACGAGTCGATGCGCTGCTCATCGTCGGTTCGTCACTGATGGTGTTCTCGGGTTACCGTTTCGTGCGCGCAGCGCGGCGCGCGGGGAAGCCCGTCGCCGTGGTCAACCGCGGGCGCACCCGCGCAGACGACGAGGTCGATCTCAAGGTGGAGGCGGACTGCGCTGGCGCGCTCCGGGCGCTGCTCGAGTGACTCGACTGAATGTGGGAACCGGCCGGCGGTGGCCGCCGTCGTCGATCGCGCGCACCGGCTCGCAGCACTCGCTCAGCGGCCCGAAGACGGGCTGTGCCAGCCCGAGCACCAGTGTTATCCCGGCGCGCGTGCTCCGGACCGCCCCATTGCGGGGGACACCGCTGCGCGCACCTTTTTGCAGAGGAGACAGATCGTGAGTGGTACCGGCGAACCGCTCGATGACAGTGCCCGCCCGCGCGCCCCGAAGATCGAGGACGTGACGCTACAGCAGCGCCGACACGGGCAGCGCCTGGCCCTGATCCACGAGATGCACCTGCAGCAGATCGCGGAAGTGCGGCGCCTCATCGAGCAGGCGGCGGCCGGTGACCAGGCGGCATCGGCCGTGGGCGAGGCGGTCTCCTCGATCCGAATGCTGCACAACTATCGCCGGGTCGGGACGCTGTGCGGCTATGAGTGCGCTGTCCTGACTTCTCATCACACCATCGAGGACCAGGCGATCTTTCCGGCGCTGTCCGGGCGCAGCGACGGCCTGCAGCGCGTGATTGACCGGCTGCGCGTCGAGCACGAGGTCATCCACGGCTTGCTCGAAGAGCTCGAAGCTGCGGGACGGGCGCTGGACGACGCTCCGGGCCCGGAGGCCTTCGCGCGCGTGCGCGAGACCTTCGAGCGGCTCGAGCGTACTGTGCGTTCGCACTTCGGCTACGAGCAGAAAGAGCTCGAGGAAGCCCTGGGCTACTGGCAAGTGCCCATCTGAATCCCCGGGGTCAGTGGTCGCCGGTGTCCGTTTCGGACATGCGCAGCGCCGCCTCGCCGTAGCGTGCACCCCGGACCGCGCCGGGGCGGAAGATCTCGTCCAGTGTCGCCAGGTCGTCGGTCTCGAGCGTGATGTCGGCGGCGGCGACGTTGTCTTCCAGGTAGCGGTCCGTCTTGGTGCCGGGGATGGGCACAATGTCGTCGCCGCGGGACAGCACCCAGGCGAGCGCGACCTGCGCCGCCGTCGCGCCCTTGCGCTCGGCAATCCGGCGGACCTCGTCGACCAACCGCAGGTTCGCGTCGAAATTTCCTTCGGCGAAGCGTGGGTTCTCGCGCCGGCGGTCGTCGGCGTCGAGATCCTCGCTCGAGCGCAGGCGACCCGAGAGGAATCCCCGTCCGAGCGGGCTGAACGGCACGAATCCGATCCCCAGCTCGCGGCAGGCGGGCAGCACGCGCGGTTCCACTTCGCGCGTCCACAGCGAGTACTCGCTCTGGACCGCGGCGATCGGGTGCACGGCAGCCGCTCGCCGGATCGATTCGCTCGAGACCTCGCTCAGGCCGATCCAGCGGATCTTGCCCTCCTCGACCAGCCGCGCCATCTCGCCGACGGGCTCCTCCACGGGGACGTCGGGATCGTGCCGGTGCAGATAGTAGAGATCGATGCAGTCCGTACCGAGCCGCTGCAGCGAGGCCTCGCAGGCCGCGCGGATGTACTCGGGCTCGTTGCGAACCGGCCTCGTGCCGGGCTGTTCGCCCGTGTGGACGATGCCGCACTTCGTCGCGAGAACGACGTCCCGGCGCCGCCCGGCCAGGAACCGGGCGAGCAGGCGCTCGTTGTGGCCGTGGCCATAGACGTCGGCCGTGTCGAACAGGCGCACGCCGAGGTCGTGTGCGCGGTGCAGGATGCTCAGCGAGTGCTCATCGTCCACCGGCCCATAGACCTCGGACAGACCCATGCAGCCGAAGCCGATCGCGGGGACGCGGAGTCCCGAATCGCCGAGTGCGCGGGTGCGCATGGCGGCCTCCCGGTGTATTTCGCTGGTCGCGAAAGTATCGCCGGTGCGCTCGGCCGGCTCAAGGCGTCCGTCGCCGGAGCGTCAGCCCGCGGACGCGGACAGCGCGAGCGGAGATGTTGTGCGGCGGTCGCGGGCTCAGGCAGTCGCGCGCTCGAGGGCCGGCGTGGCCTGGGGCAGCGGCTGCAGACCGAGCAGGTCCTCGAGGCCGTCCACGGCGGTCTCGATCAACGCCAGCTCGAGTTCGTCCGGGCGGTGGCCGGCTGCAAGGGCCTGCCGGAACTCGCTGATACGCTCCACCCGCCGGCGGGTCAGCGGGTGGATTTCGCCCGCTCGTGCCAGGCGTGCGAGGTCGCCCGGCTGCGGCTCGTTGAGCCGGATCGCCAGTCCGCGGGCGACGGCCGCGATTCGGTGTTCAAGACTTGCAGTGGCCATGGGGATGCCTCCCGTCGGTTCGGGCGCGCTCGGGGCGGCGGGTACTTGGTTCCGCCGGTCGGACGCCCATCCTTGCCGTGCTTGTTTAGACACGTCCCTGCGCGCCTTGGAGTTCCCTGTCGCCGCCGACCCCGAATGCCCCGTGGCGTGCAATCGGCATCCTTGAGATGATCCGGATCCGGACCAGACTGGCCCGGCCGGACATGCCGCGACGGGGCTGCGCGCTTCCTGCCGGTAAGAGAGGCAATCCACGTGCCAATCTGGGCGCCCAGGCTCGAACGGGGAGATCGCATGACCAGAATCGGGATCGTGACGGCCGCCGCCGTGCTGGCCCTGCTCGCGACGGCGGGGGCATGGGCCGCGGGCATGATGGGGATGATGGGCATGGGCCGCATGTCGGCGGCGCGCCATCAATACGTGATGCGCAACGGCATCGGCTCGGAGTACGCCGGCCTGCGCAACCCGCTGGCCCGCTCCGAGCAGAACCTGGCGACCGGCCAGGCCCTGTACCGAGGGTCCTGCGCCGCCTGCCACGGGGAGGCAGGGCGTGGCGAGGGCCCCGCCGCGTCAAGCCTGAATCCGCCGCCCGCCGATCTGGCGGCCGTCGTCCGCACGCCCATGGCTACCGACGGCTACCTGTTCTGGACCATCGCGGAAGGGGGCGGGCCGGTCGGCACCGCGATGCCTCCATTCAAGAGCACGCTGAGTGACACGGATATCTGGCGGATCGTGCTGTACCTGCGGGGGCTCTGACGGGTTCACGGCGAGACCTCGCGACACCTCCCGAAAATCCCTCGGTATGGGGCACGGCCGCGCTCGGCGTATCCGCGGTACAGGTGAGCCAGTGTGCGGGTCTCGTCGGCTGCCGTCCCGAACCGAGGAATGAGCCAGTGGCGGGCTACCGTGTCCGTCCCGGCGCCGGGACGGACACGGTGTCGGCATCCTGCTGATCGAATGCTCGACACCGTGCATACGCGGGGACGTCGGCAACGCCTCGACGTACGATTGATTGCCCGCTGCTGTACCGCACGGACCCGGACGTGACGCTGGAGCGCTGATCGAGCAGGGCGACGAGGCCTCGTCGATCATGTCGTGGCGGCGGCGGCGTGCGAGGTCGGCGAAATCGTCACCGGGATGATCGAAATCCATCCCGAGATCGGGCCGATCCTGCTGGAGTGCTCTCGAATCTCCCGCCGTACGTCCATGCCGTGCAGGCGGCAACGGGGCGTTCGACTTCACGACGCGGATCGATCTGTACCTTGCCGCTGGGGTGGTTCCCTTGCGCGGCGCTCCGGCTCCGGGCGCTGCGCGTATTTGTACTACCGTTTCCGCGATCGGCCCCGAGGGGCGTCGGTTCGGATACCCGCGTCGTCGCCGGTTGCCCGTGCGGGACCGGTCGGGTTCTGCCGGCGAACGGCGCTACACTGGCGGGAACCATCCGCCACGAGAGGGGATACGCCGTGAACCCGGATCTGCCGAGCCGGATGACCGTGGTCGAGATCGCCGACTTCGGCGGTCCCGAGGTGCTTCGCCCCGCGCGGCGGGCTGTGCCGACCGCGGGCACGCACGAGTTGCTGATCGAGGTGGCGTTCGCGGGCGTGAACCGCCCGGACTGCATGCAGCGCGCCGGCCACTATCCGCCGCCGCCGGACGCCTCGGACCTTCCGGGGCTCGAGGTCTCCGGCCGGGTCGCCGCCATGGGCCCGGGCGTGGACGCCTTCGCGGTCGGCGACGCCGTGTGCGCGCTGGCCAACGGCGGCGGCTACGCGGAGTATTGCACCGTGCCCGCCACGCAATGCCTGCGAGTGCCGGCGGGGCTGGGCATGGATGCCGCCGCGGCACTGCCCGAGACCTGCTTCACCGTCTGGACGAACGTGTTCGAACGCGGGCGCCTCGCCGCGGGCGAGACGCTGCTCGTGCACGGCGGGGCGAGCGGTATCGGCACCACGGCGATCCAACTGGCGCACGCGCGTGGTGCGCGTGTCGTCGCGACCGCGGGAACCGACGACAAAGTGCGGATCTGTCGCGAGCTGGGCGCGGATCGCGCGTTGAACTACCACCAGGAGGACTTCGTCGAGGCCGTGCTGGACAACACGCTCGGCGCGGGGGCGGACGTCATCCTCGATATGGTGGGCGGCGACTACATCCACCGCAATCTGCAGGCGCTGGCGGCCGAGGGCCGTCTCGTACAGATCGCGTTCCTGCGCGGTTCGCGTGCCGAGCTCGACCTGATGCCATTGATGCTGCGGCGCCAGACCCTGACTGGCTCGACACTGCGTGCCCAGTCGCTCGAGGCCAAGGCGGCGATCGCCCGCTCCTTGCGTGAGCACGTCTGGCCGCTGGTCGAGACCGGCCGTGTGCAGCCGCTGATCCATGCTGAATTTCCGCTGGAGGATGCCGGCGAGGCCCACGCCGTCATGGAGGCGAACGCCAACAGTGGCAAGCTGCTCCTGCGGGTCGGAGAGTCGTGACAGGGGCATGGCCGCGGAGCGTGACGGTAGGCGCGGTGGCCCGCGTGGACATGCCGGACTCGCGTATCGGCCGTGAAGGACTACATTCACAATAGCCAGGGGCACGGGAGGCGGACCGGTGTTGCACAGCAAGGAAATCAATCGGTTGATTCGGTGGGCCGGCGACATCGCGGCGCTGCTCGGCATGGCCGCCTGCGCCGCATCGGGCGCGTTTCGCCTGACGGGGGCCTACATCGTGGCAGGGCTCGAGCTCGGCACGCTGTTCATCCTGGGCGTCGGCCTGATGGTGTTCGCGTGCCTCACCAAGCTGCATCTGTTGCTGGATCCGCGCGACTCGGTGTGACGTCCTGACGCGGGTGGCGCTGTGCCGCCACGTCGCGGCCAGGCAGTGCCCGGTCCTTCAGGCGCGCGCCGGCTGGCCGCGTCACTCGGTGCGCGAACCGCCCGTCGTGCTGGTCTTCGCGAAGGCCGGTGTCGTGGCTTCGGGCGCCCCGCTGAGTTGCTGCTGCAGTACCGTCAGCGCTTCCGCCGGGCTCTCGACGTAGTGGAGCAGCTGCAGGTCCTCCGCGGCGATCATGCCGTGGCGCACCAGGGCCTCGAAGTTGATGATCTCCTGCCAGTACTCGCGGCCGTAGAGCAACACCGGAATGGGCCGGTCGAGCTTGCGCGTCTGCGACAGCGTTAGCACCTCGCACAGCTCGTCGAGCGTGCCGAACCCACCCGGGAAGGTCACCATCGCGCGGGCGAGATGGGCGAACCAGAGCTTACGCGTGAAGAAGTAGTGGAACTCGAAGCCGAGGCCCGACGTGATGTACGGGTTGGGACGCTGCTCGTGCGGCAGGCCGATATTGAGGCCGATCGTGCGTCCGCCGGCCTCCGCCGCGCCGCGGTTCGCGGCCTCCATGATGCCGCCGCCGCCGCCAGAGCAGACGATGAAGCGGCGCGCTTCCGACTTGAGCGACAGGGACCATTCGGTGATCAGGCGCGCGAGCTCGCGTGCCGCGCGATAGTAATGCCCCAGTGGGCCGTCCTCCGTCAGCCGGGCGGAGCCGAAGAACACGATCGTGTCGTGCACCCGCTCGCGCCTGAATGCCCGCAACGGCTGCAGGTACTCGGAGAGGATACGGATGGGGCGGCCATCGTCACTGTCGATGAAGCGCGGGTCGTGGTACGCGAGCAGCGGGTCGGAGTCCATGAATGCGTTGTCCTCGGCAGCCGAATCCGGCCGGTCGCCGGCAGGATACCCGCAACTCGCCCCACCGGAGGAGGGATGGCCGCGATCAGGCCCCGCTGCGGTACGACTTGCGGCGGCGCGCGCGGCGGGCTAATGAAGGATGGGGTGCGCCGGTACGGCGCGCGGCAGCTCTTCCGGGGAGGGGATCTCCGATGGGCGCGTTCCTGGGTATCTCACTGTGGGTGGCACTGGCGACGGTGGTGCCCGGGCTGGTGACGGTGGCGGTCGTCGCCGGCGCCGTGATCGTCGTCGACCCCGATCTCGTCGCGCGCATCGTCGAGACGCCGGCCGCGCGCAGCGACTGGCTGGCGGCCGGGGCTGCCATCACCCTGATGGTGCTGACGCAGGCGTTGGGCATCCTGCTAGAGACGCTGCTGGTGGAACGGCGCTGGCTCGGTCCGGAGGACATGCCGCTGGCGATTCCGGAGGGCATCGACGTGCACGGCGAAACCCGCGTCACGATCCGGCCCTATTTCGAGTACGACGGCATTTACTTGCTGCTCGCCGAGATCGGCGAGAACGAGGACAGCCAGGGGCACCTCAAGCGGGCCCTCGCGCAGTTCTTCCTCACCAACAACACGCTGGTCTCGTTTGCTGCCGGCGCCCTGGCGGCAATCGTCGTGGCGCTCGGGTACGGCGGGCCCGAAGCCGTCGGACGCGCCGCGTTCTATGCCGGGCTGATGGGCGCTTGTCTCGTGCTCAGCTACCGCGTCGCCATCATCCGCTTCGGCGTCATGGCCCGGTCACTGTGGGCCACGCGCCGACGCCGCATGAGGCGCGGTGCCACCGCGGATGCCGTGGACGAACCGGCCGCTTCGGGATGACCCGCAGCAGCCGTACGCATCGCTCAGGCCGATCTCCGGTAGGAATGGCCGGCGGTGGTGTTGCGTCGCTCGTCGTACTCGTCACGGATGTGCAGGTAGCGTTCGTCGATCAGGCGCTGCAGCGCGTCCCGCAATTCCGGGTCGTCGTCATTGCGGTCGAGCACGAACGCCAGTTCGGTGACGCTGCGCCGGCCGTCCGCCAGGATGAGGAGCCTTCGCTCCAGGGGGGACAGTGTGTGGGCGCGCGTGCGGATTTCGTCACGACCACGCGGAGACTTCAGCAGGATGACGCTGCGCTCCAACAGGAGCCCTCCTTTGCCCGCCGTGGGCGGCTATGGTGCGAACGGGGACGTCCGTTGCGGATCGTCCGGGTTGTTCGGAGCCGTAGCCCGGTGTGCCGCACGTCCGGGCCACGCTCATGTTTCCGCACTGTGTAGACGATTTATCAGGCCATCGCAAGCGATAACGCGCGACCAAGCGCTTCGAGCATGCGCACGGCAGGTCGGCGGGCGGGACTCAGAGAATGGTCGTCAGCGCGAGCATCCAGCGCGGCAGCGGCGTGCCCGTGATGCCATAGCCGATGAACACGACCGTGAACACGACCGCGACGATCAACACGATCGCCCCGATCTGTTGCAGGCGCGTCATATCGCCGGAGGTTTCCGTCATGGTCCTGGCTTGCCTCTTGGTTGGAGTCGGTGGTTGAAGCGCGGTCGGCGCCGCGTGCAGGTGGCCCGGATGGTCAGAATAGGGAATCGCACACGGCCGAGTAAACGGGTGATCGCCGCGTGACGCGATCCCGCTCGCACGAGAACTACGCCGTGTTTTACCGCCTGGCCTGTCGCGTCGGCGTCACGTCGTGGGAAAACGCGGCAACGCACCCGCCCGCTGCCCGCCAGGTGCAAGCGCTGTTCGCGCGCGAAGATTCGCGGCGCCGGCCACCGTTCGGCCGCGCACTGGATGTGGGGTGTGGCAGCGTTGACCCCGTCGTGAACGACGGGGCTTGCGCCGGATCACTCCAGGTCACGGTGCTGGCGGTCGCCGCCGGCTGGAGCGGTGCTGCCGCCGCCGAAGGCCGGGCGATGCGCGCGCCGCGTTCACGACCGGCATCCAGGAGCATGAACCGGTCGACGAGGCCGTGCGGCTCGACACGACGCACGACCGCGTCGACTTCTTCACCGACCTACGCGGCCTCGAGGGGCACACGGCGACACATCGCTGGATGCACGACGGTGAGGTCGCCGCGACCGTCGACTTCGAGGTAGGCGCCCCCCGCTGGCGCGTGTGGTCGAGCAAGGATCTGCTGCCTGCCTGGACGGGCGCGTGGACCGTGGAGGTCGTCGACGACTCGTGCCCGCTGGACTTTCGTCTACACCGAGCCGGTGCGGGGCGGCGGCTGACGGCGGCCGTCCGGCGCCGCATTCAGCGTTCGTCAATGCGCGCCGAGCGGCGCGATACCTCGGCCAGGGATGACAGATCCAGGTCGCCGTCGCCGGCGGCGAGGGCTTCGCTCACGCGCTCGCGCACGGTCGCGCCGACCGGCAGCGGCACGTAGGCTCCATGCGCCGCCGCCAGCGCAAGGTCGAGATCCTTCGCGCCGAGCGTGAGCTTGAAGCCCTCGGGGTTGTCGTACTCGCGCTGCGCCATGGCCGGCGCGTAGGCCTTGTAGGCCGGGGCGGCGAAGACCGAACTGGTGACGATCTCGAGGAAGTCGCGGGGCTCGATGCCATGGCCGGCGACCAGGCTGGCCGCCTCGCCCATGGACTCCACCGCCGCGAGCAGCATGAAGTTGGTGGCCAGCTTCATGACGTTCGCGCGGGCCGGATCGTCGCCGGCTGGCCACACGTGCACGCCCATGGACTCGAGCGCGGGCCGGGCGCGCTCGACGGCGGCGGCCGCGCCGGCCGCCACGATGTTCAGCTTCGCGGCCCGGGCCACGTCCGGACGTCCCAGTACCGGTGCGGCGACATACGCCTTGCCGGCGGCGCGATGACGCTCGGCCATGTCGCGGCCGCATTCCACCGAGACCGTTGCCATGTTCACGTGGACGGTCGACTCTCCGATGGCCGCGATCAGGTCGTGCCGCTCGATCACGTCGACGAGGGCGTGATCGTCGGCGAGCATCGTGATGAGAACGTCGGCGGCCGCGCAGTCGGCGGGGCTCGCGGCGGCGGTCGCCCCGGCCTCGACGAGTGGCTGCATCGGCTCCGCCGAGCGATTCCACACAGTGACGTCGAACCCCGCGGCGACGAGGTTGTGCGCCATGGCCCGGCCCATCGCGCCGAGCCCGATGAATCCGATCCTCATTGGCTGGTCCTCCGATTGTTCGTGCAGTACAAGGCTATACGACGGGTGACCTCACGTGTGGCAGACAGCGGTATCCGGCACTGTCCGGTGCGACGTGACCCACGCCGGGGAAATCGACGTAGTGTGCGCCGATCATCTCGCCCGAGCGGGTGAGCCCGGCGCGAAGTGCGGCCGGTGCCGTTTCCGGTGTGGACGATCAGTAGAACACCCCCGGGGCGCAGCCGGTCAAGTATCTGCGGGGCGGATGAACGGATCGTCACCTGCACATGCCGAACTCGGGGCACGCCGGTCGTGTCCCACCGCGTGGATTGATCAGCCACACCAGGAGGACGTTCCATTGAACGGCCGGGCCAACCACGTACTCACGTTCTCCTGTCCGGAGAGCGGAGGCATCCTCGGCGACGTCGGCCGGTACTTCGCCGAGCATGGTGCGGTGACCCGCGAAGCGGCGCACTTCAGCGATCCGGAGGCGAGGCGCTTCTTCTTCCGCGCCGCCTTCGAGCCGCAAGCCGACGCCGCGAGTGCGGCCGGACTGCGTGCGGGTTTCGCGCCGGTCGCGCAGGCGCATGACATGAACTGGCAACTGTATGACGCCGGCTATCGCCCACGCCTGTTGTTGCTGGTGTCGCACTACGGCCACTGTCTGGACGACCTACTGTTTCGCTATCGCAACGGCCTGCTGGAGGCCGACATCGTCGCTGTCGCGTCAAACCACGAGACGTTCCGGGATCTGGTCGAGTGGCACGGGCTGGCGTTTCATCACCTCCCGCTGCAGGGAACGCGCAAGCGGGAGCAGGAGACCCGGCTGGCCGAGCTGGCCGACGCGGGGGGCGCGGACTACATCGTGCTTGCGCGCTACATGCAGATCCTGTCCAACGACTTCTGCGCGCGTTACCCGGGCCGCATCATCAACGTGCATCACGCGCTGCTGCCGGCGTTCAAGGGCGGCCATCCGTACCAGCGGGCCTACGATCGCGGCGTCAAGGTGATCGGGGCGACGGCCCATTTCGCGACCAGCGACCTCGACGAGGGCCCGATCATCGAGCAGGACGTCGCCCGTGTGCACCACGGCCACACGCCGGAGGACCTGGCCTCCGTTGGGCAGGACATCGAGCGTTCGGTGCTGGCCCGGGCCGTGGCCCACGCTGCGGAGCACCGCGTGCTGCTCAACGGCGCGAAGACGGTGGTGTTCTCCTGAGCGCGGCGTTCGTTGACTTGGCGCAATATGCGTCCGGGCAATGCCGACTACGCTGCATGCGAGGCAGCGACGCCTCCGGCGGCGGATGGTCCTCCGCCGGCACCAAGGGGAGGGTTCGGTCGATGGCCGCAACCGTGGACACGAAGGTCCTGCACGGTTCCATGCTGGGTCAGCAACTCAACCAGAACCAGTGCGGGCTGCTGGCCGAGCGCATGGGCGTGGTCGCACTCGGCGACGGCGACGTCCTCGTGCACGAGGGCGAGGAGGATCCCCGCCTGTTCCTCCTGGCGGAAGGACGGCTCGAGGTGCGTGCGCGGCCGCACGGCAGCGAGGAGCTCCTGCACGTCATGAACCCGGGTGAGCTCGCAGGCACCCGCGGATTTCGAGGCCCTGGTCGAGGACGATCCCTGGCTCGTCTATCGTGTCGCGCTCGCCCTGGTGCGCATCACGCACGTCAATCTGATGCGGATGAACCGGGAAGCGGAGGAGCTGACCCACTACGTCATGAAGACGCACGGCCGCTACTGAAGCGGCCCGGACGGATCCCGTCCGCCGCGCCGGTCCCCTCGTGACGGATTGATCACCCTGGGCGGTTGCACGAGAGCTGCCGTTGTCGGATCGATGGGCGGCGTGAACATGTCGTCCGTCGCCCGGGTCTCGAGTGTGCCGCCGTCCGTCGTCGCGACGATGGCGGTGTCATTCATGCGCGTTTCGCGCAGGCAGCGTCCTCCGGGACGGCTCGCCCTTCAGGCATAGCTGCTCGCTCTCCGTTGTCCCGGCACACCTCCTCGAAAAGCCAGTTGCGGAACAGCTGCGCCTCGGGCTTGGTCGGCGTTTCGCGGTACGAGTGGGCGATGTACAGCGCCTGCTCGCTCGCGAGCAGGTGATCGATGGGCACCACGAGCTGTCCGCTCGCGATGTAGGGCCGGGCGAAACGTTCGAGCACCAGCGCGAGCCCGTAGCCCGATGCGGCGGCCTCGAGCGCGGCCATCGAGTTGTCCACCTTGATGCCGCGCCACGGGGGCGGATCCTGGACGCCCCCTTCCGCCAGCCATCGCGCCCAGAAGTTCTCGCAACCCATGATGTGGATCAGCGGCTCGCCGGCGCAGGCCTCCACGGACGGCTCGGGCCCGATTCGCTCGAGCAGACCGGGGCTGCACAGCGGCACGGATGGGCCCCCGCACAGCAGTTCGGTCTCGTATCCGCTCCAGCTGCCGTCGCCCCAGAAGATGTCGATGTCGGCTCGCTCGAGGCCCGAGGATTCCGCGAACGATGCGGAGAACAGGCGGACGACGATGTTGGGGTTCGCCTCGGCGAAGCGCGGCAGGCGCCGCGCGAGCCAGAGCGTCGCGAACGACGGCGTGCATCGTACGGTGAGTGCGCGCTCGCCGCTGAGCCCGAACAGGCCGGCGGTGGTCCCCGACAGCTGGGACAGGGCGTGGCGCACGGCGTCGAGGTAGGCGCTGCCCATTTCGGACACCTCGACCCGGCGTGCATGCCGAATGAACAGGTCCACGCCGACGTACTCCTCGAGCAGTCGGATGTGGTTGCTCACGCCCGGCTGGGTCATGTTGAGCTCGCGCGCTGCGTCAGCGAAGCTCGAGCGGCGCGCCGCGGCCTCGAAGGTGCGCAGCCAGTTCAGCGGTGGCAGCTCGTAGGTCATGTTGCAACGACTCCCGGTCGAACCGCCGAGGGTCCGGCCCGCTTCTGCAACTCGATGATTCCCGCAGGGCACGGCGCGATGAGCTTGGAGCCTAAACCAGATCTTGCCTCAGCGGCAATATTCAAAATTTGTTGTGGGCATCCACCCGGGGGTATGGTCAGCGCCGTTCTGCAGTCGACCCTGCAGGGCCCGGGAGATTCGCGCACATTCCGGTCGAGCGGCGCGTGGCGTCGAACACCTTCAACCGCAAGCACGAGGAAAGGAGCACGAGTGAGGGCCGCTGTCTGTCACGAATTCGGCGCACCGCTGCGAATCGAGCAAGTAGCGATCGATCCGCCCGAGCGGGGTGAGGTGCAGGTCCGGCTCAAGGCCTGCGGGATCTGCCACAGTGATATCCACTACATCGACGGGGCCTGGGGCGGGCCGTTGCCGACGGTGTACGGCCACGAAGCGGCGGGCGTGGTCGAGTCGGTCGGTCCTGGTGTCACCAGGGTGCGACCGGGAGATCGCGTGATCGCGACCCTGTTGCGTTCCTGCGGCGAGTGCTATTACTGCACGCATGATTCATCCCACCTGTGTGACGGATCGTTCCCGATCGACGACGGACATCGCCTGCATGCGGCGGATGACACGGATCTCGTCCAGGGACTGAGAACCGGCGCATTCGCCGAATTCGTGGTGGTCGACCAGTCCCAGGTGGCGTCGATCCCGGAGACGATGCCCTACGAATCCGCGGCGTTGCTGGGTTGCGGCGTGCTGACCGGCTGGGGTGCGGTGGTCAACACCGCGAAGCTGCCGGCGGGCAGCAGCGCGGCGGTGCTCGGCATCGGCGGTGTCGGGCTGAACAGCCTGCAGGCTGCGGCCCTGTGCGGTGCCGACCCGTTGATCGCGGTGGATCCCGCCGACGCGAAGCGGTCGGTCGCGGAAAGCTTCGGGGCCACCCGCTTCCTGAATCCCGAGTCGGATGACGTACCGGCCGAGGTGCGGGGGCTCACCGATGGCCGGGGCGTGGACTACGCCTTCGTGACGGTGGGCAGCAGCCGGGTCGTCGCCGCGGGCCTGGAGCTGATCCGTCCCGGGGGGACGCTCGTCATGGTGGGCATGCCCGCGTCGGGTGACATCCTGCCGCTGGAGGTCGGTGACCTGGCCGGTGCCGGCCAGAGCATCGTGGGCAGCAAGATGGGCTCGGCGAGCATGGAGCGGGACATCCCGCGCCTGATCGAGCTGTACCAGTCGGGCCGGTTCAAGCTCGACGAGCTGGTGTCCGGGCGCTACCCACTGGAGGACATCAACGAGGCCATATCCGGGGTGAAGCGATCGGCAGCGCTGCGCAATGTCATCGTCTTCTGAATGCGTCAAGCGTCACGGCAGGGGACGGATGCCGGTGTCCCCGATGACGAGTGACGGCACGACAGCCGGCAACGGGAAGGCAGGCCGAGCATGAAAATCACGAACGTCCGGACTATCGTGGTGGGCAATCCGCCGCCGCACTTCGGCGGGCGCTACTTCATCTTCGTCAAGCTGACCACCGACGACGGCATCGAAGGCATCGGCGAGATCTACAACGCCACCTTCGGGCCGGCAACGGTCGAGCGCATGGTGCAGGACGTCGCCGAGCGTCACGTGATCGATGCCGATCCGTTCCGCATCGAGCACCTGTGGCACTGTGTGTACGGACGCGGTTACTCGCAGCGTCCGGACATCTCGCTGGTGGGCGTGCTCAGCGGTATCGAGACGGCCTGCTGGGACATCGTCGGCAAGGCCGTCGACAAGCCGGTATACGAACTGCTCGGCGGGCGCATCCGCGATCGGCTTCGCACGTACACGTACCTGTATCCGGAGCCCGGCGACAGCGCCGACGTCTACCATGATGGCGATGTGGCGGCGGCGCGCGCCGCAGAATACGTCGAGCAGGGCTTCACCGCGGTCAAGTTCGACCCGGCCGGCCCGTATACCGTCTACGATGGGCGCCAGCCGTCGCTCGAGGCACTCGATCGCTGCGAGTCCTACACGCGCAAGGTGCGCGAGGCGGTGGGCAGCCGCGCGGATCTGTTGTTCGGCACCCACGGGCAGTTCACGCCGGCCGGGGCGATTCGCCTGGCACGACGCCTCGAGCCCTACGATCCGCTGTGGCTGGAAGAGCCCACGCCGCCCGAGAACCCTGCGGCGATGGCCCGGGTGGCGGATCACACGACCATTCCGGTCGCCACGGGGGAGCGCCTGACGACACGGCACGAGTTCGCGCGCGTGCTCGAGGCGGGGGCGGCCTCGATCGTGCAGTTGGCGCTCGGTCGTGCCGGCGGGCTGCTGGAGGCGAAGAAGATCGCCACCCTCGCCGACACGGCCTACGCGCAGATCGCGCCACACCTCTACTGTGGCCCGGTGGAGGCGGCGGCCAATGTCCAACTGTGCGCGTGCACGCCCAATTTCCTGATCCTGGAAGGCATCCGGGACTGGGGCGGCTTTCATGCGGAGCTGCTGCGCAAGCCGATCGAGTGGGAAGCGGGCTACGTGGTCCCGCCGGATGCCCCGGGTCTCGGCATCGAGCTCGACGAGGAGGTCGCGAAGGCGCACCCGTACACCGACACGCCGCTGCACCTGGAGATGCGGGAGGCGCCGTTGTGCTGATCCGGTGCACCGGCCAAACGCGGGTGACGCTGCACGGCGCGGCGGCTCGTGCGGAAGTCCGCGGATGCCGACGGTGAAGATCGAGCGCATCGACAGCTACACCAACCGATTCGTCGGTGTGGTCCGCGTCACCGCCGACGACGGCTCGATCGGGTGGGGCCAGATGTCGCCGTACAACGCCGACATCTCGGCGACGGTCCTGCACCGCCAGGTCGCACCGCACGCGATCGGCGCCGACGCGCGCGCCATCGGTGCGCTCGTCGAACTGATCGGCGAACGCGAGCACAAGTTCCCGGGCACATATCTTTGCCGCGCGCTTGCCGGCCTGGATACGGCGCTCTGGGACCTGCACGGACGTCGTGAGAACAAAAGCGTATGCGAGCTGCTCGGCGGTGAGCCGGGCGCTGTCCCGGTCTACGCCTCCAGCATGCGGCGCGACATCACGGCCGAAGCCGAGGCCGAGCGCCTCGTCGGGCTGGCCGGCGAGCACGGCTACCGCGCGTTCAAGATCCGGGTGGGCAGTGAATGCGGCCACGACGCCGACGAATGGCCGGGGCGCACCGAGGCGGTGGTTGCGGCCTGCCGGCGGGCGCTCGGTGACGATGCGAGCCTGCTGGTCGATGCGAACAGCTGCTACACGCCGGACAGGGCGATCGAGATCGGGCACATGCTCCAGGAGCACGGCGTCCGCCATTTCGAGGAACCGTGCCCGTACTGGGACCTCGACGCGACCCGCCGCGTCACGCGGGTGCTCGACCTGTCGGTGGCCGGCGGCGAACAGGACAACTCGCTCGCCCTGTGGAAGTACATGATCGACTCGGGCACGGTCGACATTGTCCAGCCCGACATCTGCTACGTGGGCGGACTCACGCGCGCGCTGCGGGTCGCGGAGATGGCCGCCGCGGCCGGCATGCCGTGCGTTCCGCACTCGGCCAACCTGACGCTCGTGACCCTGTTCTCGCTGCACATGATGGCGGCCATCCCGAACGCCGGCCCCTACGTCGAGTATGCCATCGAGCCCGACAGCTATTACCCGTGGCAGGCCGGCCTGTTCGAGCCCGCGCTGGAGGTGGTCAATGGGCAGGTGACCCTGCCGCGGGCGCCGGGATGGGGGGTCGAGGTGCGACCGGACTGGCTGGAAACGGCAACACACACAGTGACACACTGACACACGCGTGATGCCGTGGCGGCTGGTGGCCGGCGGCGGCATCGCGGCAAATGGAGGTCCCGAAAGATGAATGCAACACCCGCAGGCGACGAGACGGTTACCGCCAAGGACATGCGCTGGCACACGATGGCCGCGAGCATCCGCCCGCGGTGCCAGGCGCTGATTGATGGCGAGTTCGTCGACGCGCGTGACGGCGCCACGTTCACGCGCGTCAATCCGGCGTCCGGCGAGCCGCTGGCCGAGGTCGCCGAATGTGGCGAAGCCGATGTCGACCGCGCCGTGGCCGCTGCCCGGCGCGAGTTCGAACACGGCGAGTGGCGCCGCATGCCGCCCGCGGATCGCAAGGCCATCATGCAGCGCTGGGCCGCCCTGATCCGCGAACACGCCGACGAGCTGGCCCTGCTCGAGACGCTGGAGGCCGGCAAGCCGATCAGCAACACGACGTCGGGCGACATCCCCGGTTGTGCCGGCACGATTGCCTGGTATGCCGAGTGCGCCGACAAGCTGTACGACGAGGTCGCGCCGACCGGTCCTGGCGCACGCACGACCATCACGCGCGAACCGATCGGCGTGACCGCGGCCATCGTGCCGTGGAACTACGCCTCGATCATTGCTTCGTGGAAGCTCGGTCCTGCGCTGGCCGCCGGCAACTCGATGATCCTCAAGCCTGCGGAGCAGTCCCCGCTGGCCGCCCTGCGGCTCGGCGAGCTGGCGCTCGAGGCGGGCATCCCGCCGGGCGCCGTGCAGGTGGTCACGGGGCGCGGGCCGGTCACGGGGCACGCGATCGCCCATCACCCCGACATCGATGCGCTCGCATTCACCGGTTCAGCGGCCATCGGCAAGACCATCATGCGCGCCGCCGCGGACTCGAACATGAAGCGGGTGGCCCTGGAGTGCGGCGGCAAGTCGCCGCAGATCGTCACCCGCGAGTGCGCCGATCTGGACAAGGCCGCCGCGGCGATCGCGTCGAGCATCTGGTACAACGCCGGCCAGACCTGTCACGCGGGCTCGCGCGTGATCGCGGATCGCGCGATCAAGGATGATCTCGTCCGCCGCGTGCTCGACTGGGGCGACCACTTTGCGCCCGGGGATCCGCTCGACCCGCGCACCGAGATGGGGGCAATGATCGAGCCTGACGCACTGCAGAACGTGCACGCGCACGTGACCGCAGCCCGGGAGGCCGGCGCCGGCATCCGGATCGGCGGCCATCCGGTGGCCGAGGACACGGGTGGCTCCTTCTACGCGCCCACGCTGGTGGACGATGTCACCAACGACATGCCGATCGCCCGCGAGGAAGTGTTCGGTCCCGTGCTCACGGTCCTCGAGAGCCGCGATCTGGACGAGGCCATCCGCATCGCCAACGATTCACCCTATGGCCTCGCCGCTTCCGTGTGGAGCGACCGCATCGGCGATGCCCACCGCGCGGCAGCCGAGCTGCGTGCCGGCACTGTCTGGATCAACACCTACGACCTGAGCTCGCCGGTGACACCGTTCGGCGGCTACAAGCAGAGCGGGATCGGTCGTGACCGGTCCATGGAGGCGTTCGACAAGTTCACCGAGGTCAAGACGACTTGGCTGGAATACTGACGGCGATCGCTGCCGGCATCGGCGACGACGACTGGTGCCGCGTGCCGTCTCCGGCCTGACGACGAAGGAGGACAATACCAATGAGCAACGATCTCGAACGACTGAAGATGCAGTACGAGCGCGGCGCGATCAGCCGCCGCAGGTTCCTGCAGCAGGTGGCCGCCATCGGGGGCATCGGGGCCTTGCATGCGATGGGCGTGCCCGGTGTGATGCCGACCGCACGCGCCGCCGATCCGAGCACTGGCGGCCAGATCCGCATCGGCGTCGGATCGGGCTCCACGACCGACTCGCTGAATCCGGCCACGATCAACTCGACCTTCATGCAGATCGTGAACTACGGTCTGCGCAACAACCTCACCGAGGTCACACCGAACGGTGAGCTCGTGCCCGAGCTGTGCGAGAGCTGGGACGCCAGTTCCGACGCCCGCACGTGGACGTTCAAGCTGCGCCGCGGGGTCGAGTTCCACAACGGCAAGACGCTGGACGCCAAGGACGTCGTCGCCTCGATCAATCACCACCGCGGCGACAAGTCGGAGTCCTCCGCCAAGAGCCTGCTCGAGCCGATCGAGGAACTGCGCACGGATGGCAAGGACACCGTCGTGGTCAAACTGCGTGAGGGCAACGCCGACTTTCCGTACCTGATGAGCGACTACCACATCGTCATCATGCCGGTCACGAAGGACGGGCTGGACGTCGATTCCGGCGTCGGTACCGGCGGCTACGTGCTCGAGCAGTTCAAGCCGGGCATCCGCTGCTCGCTCAAGCGCAATCCGAACTACTGGAAGGAGGGCGCGGCCTGGGTCGATTCCGCCGAGGTGCTCGCGATCAAGGATGCGACGGCGCGCACCAACGCCCTGACGACCGGCGAGATCGATGTCATGAACCGGGTGCAGCTGAGCACCGCCGCCCGCCTCGACCAAATGGGGTCGGTGCGCGTGGTCGAGGCGAGCGGCAACCAGCACGTGACGATGCCGATGCGGGTCGACAAGGATCCGTTCACCGACAACAACGTGCGCCTGGCGATGAAGTACGCGATCAATCGCCAGGAGATCCTGGACAAGGTGCTCAACGGTCACGGCTATCTCGGCAACGATCACCCGCTGGGCCGTGCGAACGCCTTCCGGGCCGGGGACCTCGAGCAACACAGCTATGACCCGGACCGGGCCAAGCACTATCTGAAGAAGGCGGGGATGGACAGCCTCGACGTCCAGTTGCAGGTCTCGGACGCGGCCTTCCAGGGTGCCGTTGACGCGGCCGTGCTGTACAAGCAGCACGCGGCCAAGGCAGGCATCAACATCGACGTCAAGCGTGTGCCCGCCGACGGCTACTGGTCCGACGTGTGGACCAAGGTGCCGTTCTGCATGGCCTACTGGGGCGGCCGGCCGACGGCGGACTGGATGTTCTCGGTCGCGTACTCGGCGGGCGCTTCGTGGAACGCGACCCACTGGGAGAACGAGCGTTTCAACGAGTTGCTCAAGGACGCCCGCGCCGAGCTCGACAGGAAGAAGCGCCAGGACATGTACACCGAGATGCAGCAACTGCTGCGCGACGACGGCGGTGTCATCGTGCCGGTGTTCCTGAACTACGTGATGGCGTTGAAAGACAACGTGCAGCACGGAAAGATCGCGAACAACTGGGGCCTCGACGGCCTCAAGTGCATCGAGCGCTGGTGGATGGCGTAGGCGCGGCTCCGGCCTGACGCCTGCCCCAAGGGACTCCCGCAATGGGTGCCATCCTGAAACTGGTGGCCCAGCGCCTGGCGCTGGGCCTCCTCATCCTGTTCGCCGTCTCGGTGTTCATCACGTTTGTCGTCGAGCTGTTGCCAGGCGACACGTGCCAGGCCCTCATGGGGCAGTCGGCGACGCCGGACACGCTCCATGCCTGCCGCCAGGAGATGGGCCTGGACCGCCCGGCGGCACTGCGCTACTACGACTGGATCACCGGGATGTTGACGGGCGACATGGGGCGGTCGCTCGCGAACAAGACGCCGATCGCCGAGTTGCTCGGGGAACGGGCGGCCAATACCTTCTTCCTGGCCGGCCTGGCCGCGGCGGTCACCGTGCCGCTGGCCATCATCCTCGGCATGCTGGCCGCGCTGTTCCGCAACCGGGGCTTCGACCGCGGCGTGAACGTCGTCACGCTGACGTTCATCTCGTTTCCGGAATTCTTCGTCGCCTACCTGCTGATCTACCTGTTCGCGGTCAAGGCGGGCTGGTTCCCGGGCATCTCGAACGTCTCGGCGTCGGATCTCGGCCTCTGGGAGCGCATCTACCGCACGATCCTGCCGGCGCTGACGCTCACGCTGGTCGTCACCGCGCACATGATGCGCATGACGCGTGCGGCGATCGTCAACGTGCTCGCCAGCCCGTACATCGAGACGGCGGAGCTCAAGGGGCTGGGCCGCTGGCGCATCATCGCGCGCCATGCACTGCCCAACGCCCTGTCGCCCATCGTCAACGTGGTGGCCATCAACCTTGCCTGGCTGATCGTCGGTGTCGTGGTGGTCGAGACCGTGTTCGTGTATCCAGGCCTTGGCCAGTTGCTCGTCGAGTCGATGTCGAAGCGGGACATGCCGGTGGTTCAGGCAGGCAGTATGATCTTCGCGGCCGTCTACGTGCTGCTGAACCTGGTCGCGGACATCCTGTCGATCGTGACCAATCCGCGCCTGATGCATCCGCGCTAGGGGGACGGACATGCAGCGATTCATCCGCACGCTCGCTGGCGCGCCGCTCACCGCGAAGCTCGGGCTCGCGATCATCGCGCTGTACCTGTTCACGGCCGTCTTCGCGCCCCTGCTCGCCCCCTACGGCGAGCGAGCCATCGTCGGTGCGCAGTACCTCGGGCCGGGCCCGGATCACTGGCTCGGCACCGACAATCTCGGCCGCGACATGCTTTCGCGGGTCATATTCGGCGCCCGCAACACGGTGTTCATCGCGCTGATCGCGACAATGCTCGCATTCCTGATCGGCGTGGTCATGGGGTTCACCGCCGCCGTCTCGCGCGGCCTCGTCGACCAGATCCTGTCGCGCGTGGTCGACGGCATCATGTCGATCCCGATCCTGATCTTCGGGCTGCTGCTGCTGACCGTCTTCGGTACGTCGATCCCGGTACTGATCACGGTCATCGCCGTGCTGGAATCGACCCGCGTCTACCGCCTGGCGCGCGCCGTGGGCATGAACATCGTGGTGATGGATTACGTGGAAGCGGCGTATCTGCGCGGCGAGGGCACCTGGTGGATCATGCGCCACGAGATCCTGCCGAACGCGCTGTCGCCACTCATCGCGGAATTCGGCCTGCGCTTCTGCTTCGTGTTCCTGTTCATCAGCGCGCTCAGCTTCCTCGGACTGGGCATCCAGCCGCCCACCGCGGACTGGGGCAGCATGGTGCGGGCGAACGCCTCGCTCATCTCCTTCGGCGATCCGACACCGCTGATCCCGGCGGCGGCCATCGCGGTGCTGACCGTAGCGGTGAATTTCGTGGTCGACTGGTTCCTCTACAACGTCAGCGGACTGCAGGAATGACGCCAACGCGAACGAACGAGGGGGACGGCGGCGACCTGCTGCAGATGCGCGATCTGCGCGTCGAGGGCCGCGTGGAGGAGACCTGGTCGGAGATCGTCAAGGGCGTGGACCTCGACTTGCGGCGGCGCGAGCTGCTCGGCCTGATCGGCGAGTCCGGAGCCGGCAAATCCACGATCGGTCTTGCGGCCATGGGGCACGTGCGTGCCGGCTGCCGAATTGCCGGCGGCAGCATCGTGTTCGACGGCGTGGAGCTGCGCGGCATGGACAACGCGACCCGCCGGTCCCTGCTCGGCGTGCGCATCGCCTACGTCGCCCAGTCGGCCGCAGCGGCCTTCAATCCGGCCCACACCATCGGCTCCCAGGTGATCGAGGCCGCGGTGCAGCACGACGTGATGTCGCCGGCGGCGGCACGCAAGCGCGCCGTGGCGCTGTACCGCCAGCTGCGGCTGCCGGCGCCGGAGACCTTCGGCCGGCGTTACCCGCACCAGGTCTCTGGCGGCCAGCTGCAGCGCGCCATGCTGGCGATGGCCATGGTCTGCGGCCCCGACATGATCGTCTTCGACGAGCCCACGACCGCGCTCGACGTGACGACCCAGTTCGAGGTCCTGCTTGCCATGAAGCAGGCGATCAAGGCCGAGAACATGGCGGGGCTCTACATCACGCACGATCTGGCCGTGGTGGCCCAGCTGGCCGACCGCGTCATGGTTCTGCGCTACGGCGAGACCGTCGAGGAGGGCGAGACCGAGCGCATTCTCGATGCGCCGCAGGCGGACTACACACGCCAGCTGTTGAACGTGCGCAAGGCGCTCAAATCGGACCGCCATCCCGACGAGGGCGACCACGTGCTGCGCCTGGACGGGATCACCGCGTCCTATGGCCGGGATGGTCCGCGCGTGCTCGAGGACGTGTCCCTGTCGGTCCCGCGTGGCACCACCGCGGCCATCGTCGGTGAATCGGGCTCGGGCAAGTCCACGCTGGCACGCGCGGCGACCGGGCTGCTGCCTCCGCTCGGTGGGCGCATCGAGCTAGCCGGTGAACCGCTGCGGCATCGGCTGCGCCAGCGCACGCTCGAGCAGCTCCGGCGGCTGCAGATGATCTACCAGATGCCCGATGTGTCGATCAATCCGGCCCAGCGCATCGAGGTGGTCATCGGCCGGCCGCTGACCCTGTACTTCGGCATGACGGGGCGGGCCCGGCGCGAACGCGTCGAACAGCTGCTCCAGCAGGTGGAACTGCCGCCCGATTACGCCGACCGGCGGCCATCGGAGCTGTCGGGCGGTCAGAAGCAGCGCATCGGCATCGCGAGGGCGCTCGCCGCCGAGCCGGACGTGATCATCTGCGACGAGGTGACCAGCGCGCTCGACCAGGTGGTCGCCCAGGGAATCCTGAGCCTGCTGTTGCGCCTGCAGGACGAAACCGGCATCTCGTACGTGTTCATCACGCACGATCTGGCGACCGTGCGCGCGATCGCGGACACCGTGGCAGTGATGTACCAGGGACGGATCGTCGAGAGCGGCGTCGCCGACGAAGTCCTCCGCGACCCGCAGACCGACTACGCCAAGCTCCTGCTCTCCAGCGTCCCCGAGATGAAGATCGGGTGGCTGGAGGAAGTCGAGCAGGCCAGGAAGGCCCGGCACGTCGGTGTCGAGGCGATGACGGAGAGCGCGGGCGACTGAGAGGCCCGACCGTCGTTCGATTCGCCGGGCCGCAGCCGTGCCGTCCCGGCCCAGGGCTGCACGAGACCGTTGCCGCATCCCTTCGGACTGCCGTGCGCGGCCCGGTGACTTGCGGATTCCATCCCGGGGAGCGCTCGCCGGGGCCGCGGCAACCCGGCACGGACAACAACCATCGATGGCAACCGGAGACTGGAGATACCCATGAAAGTCGGAGTGATCGGTCTGGGCAACGTGGGCGGAAAACTCGCCGCGAGTATCCTGCGAAACGGTTTCGAGCTCACCGTGCACGAGCTCGACCGCAACACCGCCGCCGGACTCCTCGAGCAGGGGGCGGCCTGGGCCGACACCCCGCTGGAGCTGGCCAGCCGTGCCGAGGTGGTCATCACGTGCCTGCCATCGCCGGAGGCGAGTGCCGCCGTAATGGAGGGCGATAACGGCGTCCTCGGCGGGCTGGGCTCCGGCGACGTCTGGCTCGAGATGAGCACGACGCACGAGGACGAAGTCCGGCGCCTCGGCGAGCGGGTGACGGCGACCGGCGCGTTTGCGCTCGACTCGCCCGTGTCCGGTGGTTGTCATCGGGCAGCCACGGGGAACATCTCGATCTTCGTCGGCGGCGAGCGCGCCGCCTTCGACCGGGCCCTGCCGGTACTGCAATGCATGGGGCGGCGGATCCTCCACACCGGGCCGATCGGCAGCGCGTCGGTGCTCAAGGTCATCACGAACTACCTGGCCTCCGTGCACCTGTCCGCGCTGGGCGAGGCCTGGGTCGTTGCCAGCAAGGCAGGGCTGGACCTCGCGATGACCTATGAGGGCATCAAGGCCTCGTCCGGCAATTCCTTCGTGCACGAGACCGAAAGCCAGATCATTCTCAATGGTAGCTACGACATCAACTTCACGCTCGATCTCGTGCTCAAGGACCTGGGTCTGTTCGAGGGTGTGGCCGAGCGCCACGGCGTGCCGGTCGAGATGGCCCGGCTCGTGCGGGGACAGTTCGCGGACGCGCAGCAACGCTATGGGGAGCGCGCATGGTCTCCGACCATAGTGAAGCGGCTGGAAGACGATTGCGGTGTGGCGCTGCGGGCGCCCGGCTTCCCGGCCGAACTGATCGACGACGAGCCCGAAGAGCCGGGACGCGAGGTGACACCCTGAGCCGGCCCGATCCGGCGCGTGGCGTGCGGCTTGGCTAGTATTCGGATCAGTGATCCTCAATATGCGCCGTTGGCCGAATGCCCGGGTCGCGGGTCGTGTGCGGCGCTCCACGGAGGACGAGCATGTCGGGAGCTGCCTGGCGTCGTGTTGTCGCGCTGGCCCTGTCGGTGATCTCCGGCAGCGCCCTGGCGTTCGATTCGCTGCCCGCCGACGGCAAGTGCGAATACGGCAAGGCGATCGAGCGTGCACTGGGGAGCTTTGCCTACCGTGTCGTCGTTTCCGGAGGCTACGAGGGAGACGGCGGCCGGCCCGTGAAGGTCCAGCTCTGGCAGAACGATGACCGTGACTGGGTCATCACGGAGGCGTTCCTCAAGCAGAATCGCACCTGCGTCGTGCGCTCTGGCGTTCGCCTCCACATGCTGTACTGACCCGCAGGCCCGGCGCGCTGTCGCGCCTCCGTGGCGGAGGTGCCGCCAGTGAACTACGGTTGCCAGTGAACGCCGCGGCATATCGATGCCGCGATGCCGGGAGAGGACGGGGATGAGGCCGCTGCTAATCCTGCTTGCAGCGCTCCAGGGGTTGGCGGCGGCGCCGATGGCCGCGGCGCGCCAGGATGATCCGCGGCTTGACTCGCTGTTTTCCGAGCTGCAGTCGCTGGACAAGCGGCGTGATCAGCGCGCGGGCGAACTGCAGGCGAAGATCTGGTACATCTGGTACGAGCACGACGATGCCCGGGTCAACGCCCTCATGGAGCGCGGGCTCAAGGCACTGGCACTGGAGCGCTATACGGAGGCGGTCGATGCGTTCAGCCACGTGATCGACCTCGACCGGTCGTTCGCCGAGGCATGGAACCGTCGCGGCACGGCGTACTACCTGCTGGGCCGCTACGAGGATTCGCTCGCCGACATCCGCCACGTGCTCGCGCTCGAGCCGCGCCACTTCGCCGCACTGGCGGGCCGTGGCCTCTGCCTGCGCGAGCTCGGCCGGCCGCGGGCGGCGATCGACGCGTTCAAGCAGGCGCTCGAGATCAATCCGCACCTGGATCGCGTGTACGTGGAGATTCTCCGGCTGCGCGCGCATGCGGGTGTCAACGAAGAGTAATCGGGAGATATGCGGCAATGGCGGAGCAATCGAAAGCCGACCTGCTGGCGGGGGAGGCGTTCTTCCGCGACCTGGACGGAGAGGCGCTCGAGTTCCTGGCAGGTTGTGCCACCGAGCGAGCCCTGAAGAAAGACGAGGTCCTGTTCCGGCACGGCCAGCCGGCCGACCGGTTCTACCTGATCCGCAGCGGCCGGATCACGATCGAGGTGCCGGCCATCGAGGGCCCGTCGCTCGACGTGCAGTCGCTCGGGGCGGATGCGGTACTGGGCTGGTCCTGGCTGATTCCGCCGTATACATGGAGCTTTCAGGCACGTGCAAAGGAAGAAACGACGATGCTCGAGTTCGATGGTGCGGCAGTGCTGGAGCGTTGCGAAAGCGATCCCGCCTTCGGCTATGAGCTCATGAAGCGCTTCTCGGCGCTCATGTCCGAGCGTCTCGAGGCGGCCCGGCGCAAGATGATGGACGAATGGAACCCACCCGGCTTCGCCTGAACGCCCGATGCTGCAGCATTGAGTCTGTCCGCGGGCGGTGCCTTGCGGCACCCGGCCACGGAACGGTCGGCAAGTGAACGCCGCGCCGTCGAACGACGCGGCGGCGAAGGCGCTCGAGCGCGCCGAGCGGGCGCGTGGTGCGCGAGCGCCCGGCCTGCCATGGCGGTCGCGAACGACGGAGCGGCACGGATGACGGCCCGCGGCGCTGCTGCCCGCGTCTGGATCCGCACCGTACGCGGGCGTTTCGGCCGGGCGCGATCCGTGTGGCTGCGCCGGGATCAATCGTCGGCAGCGTCCACCGACACGCCCGGCCGCGGAAACATCATCGGCACCTGCCGGCGATATTGCCGGTAGCGCTCGCCGAACAGCCTGACTAGGTCGCGTTCCTCGATGCGCGTGCCGACCAGGATGTATCCGGTCAGGCCGACGGACAGCAGCAGGTGTCCCCAGCTCATCGTCGGGACGATCCAGAGCCCGAGCACGATGCCGGTCATCAGCGGATGGCGCACGAAACGATAGGCGAAGCGGGTCACGAACCGCGGCGATGACTGTGCCCGCCCGCGGAAGTGCGTCCACGCCTGCTCGAGGCCGAACAGGTCGAAGTGGTTGACCATGTAGGTCGCGGCGATCGCGAGCAGCCAGGCGCCGGCGTTCAGGCCCAGGAGCAGGGTGCGGATCGCGCCGTCCGCCTGCCAGACGAGGGTCGGCAGGGGCTGCCAGGCGAGCACGAGCAACGCGAGTACCGCGTTGCTCACCCAGACGAACGTGGCCCGCTCGGCCGGCGGCGGCAGCACGCGGGTGAGCCGCGCCTTGAAGGTCCGCCGGGCCATGCCCGAGTGCTGCAGCCCGAACAGGGCGATCAGCGCCACGTCGATCGCCAGCGCGCCCGTGGTGCCCGGTGCCATGGACAACAACGGCGTGCTGTCGACCGTCCGCGGCAGGAGCACGCCGACGGACCAGAGGATGAACGTGACGAACACGGCGAGGAACGCGAGGTAGGCGAGCGCGGCGTACGCCAGGATGACGACACGCCCGGCCAGCGAAGGCGTCCCGATGGTTTCCGTTGCCTCTGCCATGATGGCCTCCATGAGGGTGTTGCCCGTACGCAAGTCTCTTGATTCCGCCGCGAGCCTGTAAGAGGCTGTTTGCGCGACAACGATGGCATTCCTGCCACGGGGGCGGGCCGCGCCATGCAACGCTTCTACCTGGTCACCCTGCCGCAGTCGTTCGCGTCCGGCGTGCTGGGCGCCAAGGATCTGCTGAGCGCCGATGCCGAGCTCGTGCGCGTTGCGGGCGAGAATGCGGATGCGGACATGAGCCCGGTGCCGTTTCGCATCGAACTGGTCGGCAGCGCGCATCGCATCGATACGACCTTCGGTCCGCCGCTCCAGATGGATCGCATCCCGCGCGAGACCGGCGCCGCGGACGTCGTGTACATCTCGCCACTGGCCGTGCCGCCCACGGCCGAGCCCGACTACGATCCCGAGTTGCTCGAATGGCTGCGCGCACAGTACGCCGAGGGCGCGGTCGTCTGCGCCGCCTGCACGGGCACGCTCGCGCTGGCCGCCAGCGGGTTGCTCGATGGCCTGCGTGCGACGACCCACTGGGCGTACGCTGATCTGTTCCGCGAGCACTACCCGCGGGTCGAGCTGGACCCCAGTCGAACGCTCGTCGTGGGCGGGGCGGATCAGCGGATCGTCACGGCCGGCGCGCACGCCTCGTGGTACGATCTCATGTTGTACCTGATTCACCGTTTTTCCGGCGCGGCGAGCGCGCGGCGCATCGCGCGCACATTCCTGCTCGACTGGCACGAGCTCGATCAGAACGCCTACGCCAGTTTTCGCGACGAGCGCCAGCACGGCGACCCGGCGGTGCTGGAAGCGCAGCAGTGGTTCCGGCGGCACCTGTCGCATCCGGACCCGGTCGCGGCGGCCGCCGACGCCAGCGGGCTGCCGGTCCGCAGCTTCCACCGGCGCTTCCGCCGGGCGACCGGCCACACACCGATCCGATATCTGCACCACTTGCGCGTCGAGCACGCCAAGCAGTTGCTGGAGGAGAGCGAGCAGAGTGTCGAGGCCGTCGCCTGGCGCGTGGGCTACGAGGACGTGGCCTATTTCCGGCGCCTGTTCCGGCGTATCACCGGAACCTCGCCGGCGCAGTACCGCAAGGCCTTCCGGACACCGGCGAACATCGCCGAGCAGCTTCCCTGAGAGACGTCCCGCGGAACTGGCGGCAGTGCGCCCCGGCCGCGCCCCCGTTCGCCTCGATTGATCGCCACGGAACATGGACCGGGGTGTGTCGCTCGCGTACGCGTCGGCGTGTGTCGTGCTCACCATGATGCCCGGCCCGAGCGTGATGCTCGGGATGGTGCACGCGTTGATCCATGGCGCGGGGCGGACCGTGTCTAGGGCGCTGGGTGGCGTCAGCGCGGACTTCCTGCAGATGCTCCAGGTCGGCGCGGACTCGGGGCCATTGTCGCGGCATCGGAGGCTGCCTTCGAGCTCATCAAGTGGGGCGGCGTCGCCGT